>Ga0209697_10001791_pt1 | contig 32244 bp, 33 predicted proteins | sample AliMusrvi5mmetaG_FD_184115 | JGI IMG/M metagenome (GOLD analysis project Ga0209697, IMG submission 184115) | Freshwater lake bacterial and archeal communities from Alinen Mustajarvi, Finland, to study Microbial Dark Matter (Phase II) - Alinen... | ecosystem: Environmental > Aquatic > Freshwater... | reverse complement strand
TGAGTAAAAAACAATGTATTCATGTCCTTTTTCATGCAAAGTTACATCAAGGGTACGCCAAACAATGTCGTAGTGTATAATTGTGAGGAATCAAATTATTAAATCAAAAAGTTTTGAATTGGCAAAGGAGATTGTTTTTCTTTATCAATACCTGACAAGGGAAAAACATGAGTATGTCCTTTCAAAACAGGTTTTAAGATCGGGAACCTCTGTTGGCGCCAACATTGCAGAAGGTACGGCCGGACAATCCAGGAAGGATTTTTGTAACCGGTTATCGATTGCATATTATGAATCGGATGAAACATATTTCTGGCTGAAGCTGCTTTGTGCAACCGGTTATCTTTCAAACGAAAAAGCAGACCCGGAAATAAAGGCCTGTGACGAGGTCATCAGAATATTATTTTCGATCCTGAAAACCGCCACAGAGCCCAAATCATCCTAATTTGTGTTTCATTTTTTCATTCTTTCCTTCCCCCTCCCCTGCAATATCGTATTTTTGCATACCTGCATTATTTGCATTGTCCGCATGCCTGCATTCCTGCATTTTTTAATTAACCTACAATGATATACTTAGACACCACCTTGATTTCCGATGAAGTAAAAGAGGTATTCTTTTGCTGCGACCTGGCCAAATGCAAAGGTGCCTGCTGCGTGGAAGGCGATGCCGGAGCCCCGCTGGAGGAGGCTGAAATATCTCTCCTGGAAGATCACCTTGATGCCATAAAACCCTTCATGGTTCCCGAAGGAATCAGGGAGGTGGAGCTGCTCGGGGTTTTTGACTATGATGCGGAGGGAAATTTTGTCACCCCGCTGGTAAACGGCAGGGAGTGTGCCTTTGTCTATTTTGAGGAGGGTATCGCCAAATGTGCCGTTGAAAAGGCCTTCCAGGAGAAGAAGATCCCCTATGCCAAACCAATTTCATGCCATCTTTACCCGGTCAGGATCAAGACCACCCCGGTGAATGACCTGCTCAATTACCACAAGTGGCCTATCTGCAAACATGCATTGGTAAAGGGCCATAAAGAAAAAATACCCCTTTACCAGTTCCTGGAAGGGGCATTGATCCGTAAATACGGCCGAACGTGGTATAACAAACTTGCTAAGTTACTGCGTTAGCGCCGCCGCTTAAGGCAAGGGCCGCCCGTTTGGCGGTAGCCATGGCCGAAAATTCCTTGTCCATCATGAACAACCCGCCACTGGTATCGCCGGCCAGCCTGATCTGGTCGAGAATGCTCCGTATGGTGCTCTCCTCCTCGATCTGTTCGGTGATATACCACTGCAGGTAGTTCGCCGTGGTGAAATCCTTTTCTTTGGTACAGACGGCATACAGGTCATTGATGGATGCCGAGATATACTCTTCGTGGATCAATACCTGCTGAAAAACATCGGGCAGGGTTTTGAATTTTGCTTCCGGTGCTTCCAATGCAGGGATGACAGCTGTTCCACCGCGGTCGTTCAGGTAGTGAACCAGCTTAAGCATATGGATGCGCTCCTCCTCGGTTTGCACATACAGCCAGTTGGCTGCGCCCGGATAGCCGTTCCGCTCGGCCCAGGAGGCCATCGACAGGTATATGCGCGATGAGTGCTCTTCGCGTTTGATCTGTTCGTTGATTGCTTTTTCTACGTTTTTTATAATCATAGCAGGATAAATTATCAGGATGCAAAGTTATGATTATTTACACCGTGGAAGGTGACGGTCGCTGAAATTTTTGGCTCTGGTGTTCCAGTGGTTGAGGATCATGTTGAGATCCGTGGGGGGCGTTATTATGCTTATAATAGGCAATAGGCAATAGGCAATAGGCAGCAGGCGGTTCATTGGCAATGGTGATCATCGGGGGGACTTGTCGTTGCTGCGTCGGGAAGTTCAAACGCCAGGCATCCTACCCTGCTTTCCAGGAATACCTTCAGATCCTGAACGTTAATTTTCAGGTCGGAGATCCTGATCCTGAAATCCCGGTGTTTCCACCTGATGACCAGCATCGGGTATTTTCTGAAATATTTCCTGATCCTGGCAATGATGAAAGCCGGTCCGCCGATAAAAAAGAACAGCAGGAGGGATATGCCATGCCGCCGGTTGAAGAGCCCCAGGATGGCCGGGTTTTCCGGGTGATCCAGAAGCCCGGTGATGCCCGCCATGAACAAACCGAGTATCAAGGCGAGGGCTGCCATGCCGGCGATGATGTAAAACAGCCCGGCCCGGTGCAGCCGGGCCATACGGATACTGACCGACCTGATGGCGTCGTAGCTGAGCCTGATGTTCTTCTCCTTCAGCCAGATAAACCCGGTGCCGATCACGATCTCTTTTCCATGGCAGAAATGCTTGTTCATCAACCGGGCGTCTCCTTTATATTCTCAACATAACCGTGAGCCCGATCAGGCGGAAATTTCCATCCTGACCTTTTTATTCTTGATCTTCTCATTCATGATGAGTTCCACCACCGCCCTTATCTTATCGCTTCTCACGGCCGCATAGGAGGCATGGTCAAGCACCTCTACCAGTCCGAGTTCCTCCTTCGCCAGTTTGCCTTTTTGCAGCAGCATGCCGACAATGTCCATCTTGTTGATCTTCTCCTTTTTCCCTGCTGCTATATAAAGAGTGCGCCAGGCGACCTTTCCCGGCAGAACGTTTTTTTCCGGTAACACTTCATGCTCCGGGGTATCGCTGATAAATGCCGGGAGATGGTCGGTTGCCGACAATAGCAAATAGGAGGTTCCGGCGGCATTCATCCTGGCAGTTCTGCCGTTCCGGTGCGTAAAGATATCCTGGGTTGCGGGCAACTGGTAATGGATCACAGCCTCAATGTCGGGGATGTCGAGTCCACGGGAGGCAAGATCGGTGGTAATGAGTGAAGGGAGGGTGCCATTCCTGAATTTTATCAGAACCCGCTCCCGCTCCTCCTGCTCGAGGCCTCCGTGGAAGATGCCATGTATCAGCCCCCGGTCCTGTAACAGCAGGCTGATGCGTTCGACAGCCTCCCGGTGGTTGCAGAAAACCAGGGCTGATTTGTTCTGCAGCTTGCACAGCAGGCCAAACAGGATCTTCAACTTGTCGGCATCGTCTGACTTAAGGTACTTTACCCTGATGTCAGCCGTAACGGGGGAGCGGTTGCTTAAAAAATCAAGAACCAGCGGACTTTTAATCCTGGTAAAGGTTGGGATCTCCTCCATGTTGGTGGCAGAGGTGAGTATCCGTTTTTTCAGTCCGGGAAGTTGCGAGATGATAAACGACATCTCTGCCTTAAACCCGAATTCTAGCGATTTGTCAAATTCATCCAGCACCAGGGTGTGGACCGACCCGGTATCAAAATTATCATTACGCAGGTGGTGGGCGATTCTTCCCGGGGTTCCCACAACTACGGTAGCGGGGTGGGTAAGGTTGTTCCGCTCGGTTTTGGTGGCATGCCCTCCGTAGAAGCAGTTCACCTTAAAGCCGGTATTCATCTGTTTGAACACCTGTTCAATCTGTAATGCCAGCTCGCGCGAGGGAACCAGCACCAGTGCCTGGATGCCCGGCCTGTCGGCAATCAGACTGGTCAGCACCGGCAGGAGGAAGGCAATTGTTTTCCCGGAACCTGTGGGAGAAAGAAGCAGTATGTCGGGCGACTTCCCGGCCGCCTCTATGGCGGCCAGCTGCATCTTGTTCAGGGTCTCTATTTTCAGGTTCTCCAGGGTTTTTTGAATCATATGTTGATTATTGATATACTGATTAGGAATCGTGTTGAAGCAGACCGTTAACAGGGTTATCCAGTTAATAATCGCGGATGCACCTTACGGAAAAACCGGCCTCCTTTGCCATATCCGTTTGGTCAATACTGGTATTCTCTGAATTCATGATGCGTGACCAGGCAAAGTTTTCGAGGTACGGGGTGCCGCTCCACCAGTAGCCATGAAGGGTGATCTCCACAAAGGATCCATCGGGATCGCGATAGCCGCCGGGTAGCGCCTTGAAGCCATATTGGTCGGTGGCCCCGCTATTGCTTTGCCAGTGAACGCCTCCGGCCTCTTTCAGCAGCCCCCCCGCCACTGCCCGGCCACCAAGGGTATCGGTCAGCTTCTGCCATTCATAATCATAGGGAACATGCCAGTTGTTCGGGCATACTTTCCCTTTCGAAATGGCATACCAGTTATACAGCCTGCCATACATGGAGGCTTTCAGCGTATCGTTGCTATAGTTGCAGCAGGCCCCGCCTTTAAGCGAACGCCAGATACCGGCATCCTGAACCCGGGGAATGGTCTCCCCACTGGCATAGCGGGTGGTCTTCAGGTTTTCAATCATCCAGGTCTGCCCTTTGATGTAGATCGTATGATAGACATTCCCGTCAATATCCTTCACGGTGGTCTCAGAAGGATAAAAGAAGAGATAGTTGTTGTCTTTCCGGCTGCAGCTGCTGAATAGCAGGAGAAGCGAGAGAACCACCACTGCCTGGTAAATCAACCTGTCGATTTTCTTTTTCACAACTCCGCTGGATTAAGCGTAATGTTTACCGCCGAAAAAACCTGCCGGTGAATATGTCGAACAGGGAATCATTCCTTGTACAAAAAGGAAATTCCGGCACATTGTCCAAACTTACCACCATGACACAAAGAAGGCACAAAGGGCACAAAGAACAAGTTTGAAAAAGTACCTTTAAGGCCAGCACCCTGCATTCGCCGAGGTTTCAGGTCGTGTAGCTGAAAAATGAGCGGCAGCCTCTGCTCTATCCCTTCAGAGCCTCTGCCCCGGAAACAATTTCGAGGATGGCGTTGGTGATAGAGTTCTGGCGGGCTTTGTTATAGGAGATGTTGAGCTCGCGCAGGAGATCCTTGGCGTTTTCAGTGGCCTTCTGCATGGCAGTCATACGGGCGCCCTGTTCGGAGGCAAAGGAATCGAGAACAGCCTTGAAAAGCTGGATACGCAGGGTTTTCGGGATCAGTTCGCGGACGATGGTCTCCTTGTCGGGTTCGAAAATATAATCTGCTTCGGCCTTCGCTGTTGCGGGAACAGCGGGTTTTGCGGCCGGTGCAGTATCCTGCGCCGGGGCAATGGGCAGGTATTGCTCGACGATCAGGCGTTGGACGGCAGCATTCTTGAACTGGTTATAGACCAGCTCTATCCGGTCATATTCCTTACTGGCAAAGGCCTTCATCAGTTTTTCGGCAATCGCCGATGCATTGTCAAAGGTCAGCTGGTCAAAAAGGCTGTCGTGCGATTCAACGACATTGTACTTTCTTTTCCTGAAAAATTCGGATGCCTTACGGCCGATGGTGATTAAGCTAACGTTGTCCTGGCTCAGCTGAACGGCATATGTGTTTGTCGCCATGCTGACCGCCATTTTGATGACATTCGAATTGAAGGCGCCGCAAAGACCGCGGTTGGAGGCGATCACCACCAGCAGGATCTTTTCGGGCTTGCGCTCCTGCGAGAAGGTATTGTCGCCGGAATTGTCGATGCTTGCACTGAGGTTTTGTAATATCTCCCGCAATTTACCCGCATAGGGGCGCAGTTTGATAATGGCCGTCTGAGCTCTGCGCAGCTTGGAGGCCGCCACCATTTTCATGGCATTGGTGATCTGCTGGGTCGATTTAACCGATGCAATCCGTATTCGTACTTCCTTCAGTCCGGCCATCTGCGTGTATTATTTCTTTTCCTCGTATTTTTTCGACAGATCCCTGGCAACCTGTTCCATCGTTTTAAGATCTTCATCCAGCAGTTTGCCTGCCTTAAGGTTGTTCAGCACATTCTGGTGATTGACCTCCATAAAGTTCAGGTATTCATCTTCAAAGTTGACGACGCTCCTGATCGGGATGTTCCGAAGCAGTCCGCGGGTACCGCAAAAGATGATGGCGATCTGCTTTTCAACCGGCATGGGCGAATACTGGGGTTGTTTCAGGATTTCAACGTTGCGGGCGCCTTTGTCGAGCACTGCCTTGGTGGCGGCGTCGAGGTCGGAGCCGAACTTTGAAAACGCTTCCAGTTCGCGGTATTCAGCCTGGTCAAGTTTCAGGGTGCCTGCAATTTTTTTCATTGATTTGATCTGCGCATTGCCCCCTACGCGGGATACGGAAATCCCGACGTTGATAGCGGGGCGGATGCCGGCGTTGAACAAGCCGGTTTCAAGGAAGATCTGTCCGTCGGTGATCGAGATCACGTTGGTAGGAATATAGGCCGAAACGTCGCCGGCCTGAGTTTCGATGATCGGCAGGGCGGTAAGCGACCCTCCTCCTTTGACCATATCCTTCAGCACGGCGGGCAGGTCGTTCATCTGGCGGGCGATTTCGTCGGAAGAGATAACCCTTGCGGCCCGTTCGAGCAGGCGGGAATGAAGATAGAACACATCGCCCGGGTAAGCTTCGCGTCCGGGGGGACGACGCAGCAGCAGGGAGACTTCGCGGTAGGCAACCGCCTGTTTTGAAAGGTCATCATAGATCACCAGCGCCGGACGGCCCGTATCACGGAAAAACTCGCCGATGGCAGCTCCTGCAAAGGGGGCATAAAACTGCATGGCAGCGGGATCGGAAGCGGTGGAGGATACCACGCACGTGTAGGCCATGGCTCCCTTTTCTTCCAGTGTTTTTACGATGTTGGCAACCGTTGAGCCCTTCTGGCCAATGGCGACATAGATACAATATACAGTTTCGCCCTTGGCGTGAAATTCCTTCTGGTTGATGATGGTATCGATGGCGATGGCGGTCTTCCCGGTCTGGCGGTCGCCAATGATCAGCTCGCGCTGACCGCGGCCGATCGGGATCATGGCATCGATAGGCTTGATACCCGTCTGCAATGGCTGGTTAACAGGCTGACGGAAGATGACCCCCGGGGCCTTGCGCTCCAGTGGCATTTCATATCGAACGCCTTCGATTTTGCCTTTGCCGTCGATGGGTTCACCAAGGGTGTTGACGACGCGGCCCAGCAGCCCCTCCCCCACTTCGATGGAGGCGATGCGGCGGGTCCGTTTGACGATATCCCCCTCTTTAATTTCATTCGACTCTCCCAGCAACACGGCGCCGACATTGTCAGCTTCCAGGTTCAGCACGATGGCTCTTACCCCGTTTTTTTCAAACTCGATCAGTTCGCCGCTTTCTGCATTGTTTAACCCGTAGATACGGGCAATTCCGTCGCCGACCGTTAGCACGGTGCCAACTTCCTCAAGTTCCTTTTCGTTCTGGTAACCGGCAAGTTCCCTGCGTAAAATCGCGGTAACTTCTGCGGGCTTAATCTCAGCCATAAGTTAATTTTTAAATGGTGAAATGGCGAAACGGCGAATAGCCAGGGCTATTTCAGCAATTTCTTATTGCAATTTCTTTTTATACAAGTTCACTTTTGCGATCGCACCTCTCATCTCTTCAATTTCCCTGCGGATACTGGCATCATACTGTTTATCCTTCCAGGAGAGGATAAATCCTCCGATAAGAGAGGCATCGATTTCCGGCTTGAGCTCAATATCCGACCTGGTGTAATGCTTCATCAGTTCCATGACCTGTTGCGTTGTTACCGCATCGGGGAGAATGGGGGATTTGAAATGAACGATCAGGATATTCTTAAACTCATTGTAAAGGTCAACCACCTGCAGGGCGATCAGGGGGATGAACTTCTCCCTGTTTTTCCTGACCATGGTGTTCATATAGGTCATGGTAACAGGATGCACCTTCGCGGCAAAGATCTCCTGGAGGATGGTCAGTTTTTTCCCGGAATTGACGATGGGACTATCCAGCAGCAACCTCAGATCCTTGCTGTTCTCACAGGTTTCAGAAATCAACAGGCTATCCTGGTATATCTCTTCCACCGCCTTTTGTTCAAGGGCAAGATCAAACAGCGCTGTGGCGTAACGTTCCGCTACCAATGAAACATTCATTCCTGTCAGTTGAATTTAACTTCTTTTAATAATTCCTGTACATATTCTTCCTGCATCTTGGGATCGGAAAGTTCGCGCTTGAGGATGAATTTTGCCAGGGTCAGTGAATTTTCGGCAATCTGGTTTTTCAGTTCCGTCATGGCCGCCATCTTTTCGTTGTTGATGCTCTCCTTGGCGCCTTCGACAATGCGCAGAGCCTCTTCGCCGGCTTTAACCCGTGCGTCTTCGATCAGTTTTTCCTTGATCTTGCGGGCTTCGTTCAGCAGGGCGTCACGCTCGTTTTTGGCTTCCTGCAGAAGTTGCTCATTGCTGAACTGCAGCTGTTTCATCTCTTCGCGTGCCTTGTTTGCCGAATTCAGCGCCTCATGGATAGAGGTTTCCCGCTCTTTCAGCATCTGCAGGATGGGTTTCCAGGCAAATTTTCCCAGGATAAACACCAGGAACGAAAATGCAAGGGTCATCCAGAAGATCAAACCTAATCCCGGAGTGATTAATTCCATATCAATTTACTTTTGATGTTCATGAATTGATAAAGTTCCTTACGGCCTGACCAACCGTCAGCCCGTAAAGAACCTGCCGTTGCTGTCAGATGAAAAGGATCAGCAGACAAACGACGATGGCGAAAAATGCTACGCCTTCAACAAGAGCAGCAGCGATGATCATGTTTGACCGGATGTCGCCGATAGCTTCTGGCTGACGGGCAATGGATTCGAGGGCGCTCTTGCCGATGTTTCCGATACCGATACCGGCACCGATTACGGCAATCCCTGCTCCGAGTCCTGCTCCCATCTTTGCAATGGCGGCGAAATCACCGGCCAGTTGCAGTAAAATTGCTAATAAATGCATAATCAAAGGGTATTAAGGTTACTACTAAAAATGTCAATTACAGTATTCAATATTTTAATGGTGTTCCGGTTCAATGGTCGCCAGTCCGAAATAGAGGGCCGACAACAAGGTGAATACGTAAGCCTGGATAAAGGCCACCAGCAGTTCCAGCAAATTCATAAAGATCATAAAAGCCACGGAGACCACAGAAACGCCCAGTCCAAGCGCCGCGCTGATGGCACCAAAGATAAAGATCAGGCTGACGAACCCAAGACCGATGATATGGCCGGCGGTAATGTTGGCAAAGAGACGGATCATCAATACAAAGGGTTTGGTGATGATCCCGATGATCTCCACGATCGGCATCAGGGGAATCGGAAGTTTAAGCCACCAGGGCACTCCCGGAGTATTGACGATGTCGACCCAGTAATGTTTGTTCCCGTTGATGGTCGTCAGCACAAAGGTGAAGAGGGCCATGACCAGCGTAACAGCGATATTCCCCGTAACATTCGCCCCGCCCGGGAAAAAGGGGATGAGCCCGAAGAGGTTGTTGAAGAAGATAAAAAAGAAGACCGTCAGCAGGAAGGGCATGAATTTCTCATATTTTTTCTCCCCGATGGAACTCTTGGCAATGTCATCGCGGATAAAGATGATAAGCGGCTCCATCAGCGACTGCAGGCCGCTCGGGGCCTTGCCCACATTGCGTTTGTAAGCCCTGGCAACCGACAGGAAGATAAGGATCAGCAGAAAGGAGCTTAACAGAACGGCAAAGGCGACCTTGGTGATCGAAAAGTCATATACTTTAGGACCGGCCGGGGCCTTGATATTATTTTCAAGTTTGACAATCTTGCCTTTGGAGGGGCCCTCCTGTTCAAGTTTAAAGCCCTGGTAACTGTGGGTTTCATTATGGAACCTCGACGAGCTGAAACAGATCAACCGGCCGTCGTACAGCAGGATCACCGGCAAGGGAACCGTAACTTCCAGGCTGCCGATGGTAGTCACATGCCACTCGTGGTTATCAACCACATGTTCCATGATCATTTCACCGGCATTGAACTTACCCTCACCTGTACCTTCTGCTTTTGCAGCGTGGATGGCACCACTGTCGGACGATGCAACCAGAACGGTCTGATCCTGGGCAAAGGCTGAAAACCTGCCAACGACCAGCAACAGGAAAAGAAGGCAGAAAAGCGATTTTTTTAAATGAGGCATGTGCGATTTAATAGCTGTCATGAAATTACTTGCAACTAACTAAATGAGTTGCAAAAATAGAAATTAATATTGAATCTGGAAAATAGTAGCTTGTAACCAAACAACATTTTATTCGTCTTAATGGCTCTGTTAACCCTAAAATCACTACTTTTGAACCCTTATAAAATTCTTTAAAATGTACACGGATCGCTTTCGGATCAGGGTTATTGCCCTGATATTCATATTGTTTACAGGCAGCTCCTTTTCGGGATTCACGCAGAAAATCTGGACACTGGAAGATTGTATCAACTATGCCCTTCAAAACAATCTCGATATCAACAAACAGCTGTTTTCCGTTGAAAACAACAAGGATGTTCTGCTTCAAAGCAAGCTGACCATGCTGCCAAACCTTAATGCCAGCGGGTCAAATGTATGGAACTTCGGCCAGACGATCGACCAGTATACCAATACATTCGCCACAAAGACGGTCCGTTCGAACAACTTCTATATTTCAAGCAGTGTTACGCTGTTTTCGGGTCTTCAGAAGTTAAACACCTTCAAGGCAAACAAGATAAACCTGCTGGCCAGCCAGTACGACCTGGATGTGCTGAAAAATAATATATCCCTCTCCGTTGCCGGTTACTATCTCGACATTTTATTCAACCTCGAACTGTTGGATGTGGCAAAGGAACAGATCCGGATTACAGAATCACAAACAGAGCGGATGCAGAAGCTGGTCGATGCCGGCTCCTCCGCCAAGGGCGACCTGCTGAACCTGCTGGCACAAAAGGCCGCGGAACAGCTGAATGTGGTAAATGCCGAAAACACGCTGTATATTTCAAACCTCTCCCTGCAACAGCTGCTTGAACTGCCTGTTACGCACGACTTCCGGGTTGAGAAGCCCTCGCTCAAACCGGTTCAGCCGCCCAAGGATAAAATTACCCCCGACGTAATTTTCGAACATGCCGTGAAATCCCGCCCCGAAATCAAAGGCGCCGAGCTGCGCGTGGATATTGCACAAAAGAGGCTGGCCATCGCCCGGGGATATATCCAGCCTACGCTTTCGCTGAGCGGATCGTGGGGAACAGGTTATTCGGGCGTTGCCGAACAGGTTGACCCGACCAAACCGGTCACCCTGGATACCGTTCCTGTTGGTTTTTTCAAAAAACCTGACAATACCATCCAGATCGTGTCGAAGCCGGAAAGGAATTACCAGTTCAGGGTCAAATCCTTCACCGACCAGTTGCGTGACAACAGTAACCAGTCGGTAGGCTTTAACCTGAACATCCCCATCTTCAACGGATGGTCGGGACGTACCGCCATCAGCCAGGCCAAGATCCAGAAATCGGAGGCGGAACTCGACCTTAGCATGAAGACCCGCGACCTGCGAAAGCTGATTGAACAGGCCTTTGCCGATGCCTCCTCCTCGCTTCAGAAATTCAATGCATCGCAGGAAAAGGTAAACGCCCAGCAGGAGGCCTTCAAATATGCCCAGCAGAAATTCGATGTGGGCGTTATGACATCATTCGATTACAACAACAGCAAAAAAGATCTCACCAAAGCCGAATCGGACCTGTTACAGGCCAAATATGATTTCATTTTCAAAACAACCATTCTTGATTTCTATATGGGAAACCCTATTAAGATTGATCGCGAATAAACAAAAATACAATTTTTCATGGCTAACAAGATTTCTAAGAAAAAGATCTGGATCATCATTGCCGTTGTAGCGGTAGTCGCGTTGATCGTAGTTGCTGTCGTTGTTAAGGGCAAACGGAGTGAAGGTACAAAAGTGGCAACTGAAAAGGTGCTGAAGCGGACCATTATCCAGACAGTATCATCCAATGGCAAGATCCAGCCGGAAAAGGATATCAAGATCAGCCCCTATATTTCGGGGGAGGTTGTTGAACTCTATGTAAAAGAGGGCGACCAGGTAAAAAAGGCCGACCTGCTGGCCAAGATCGACCCGGAGATCTACATTTCGCAGTTTGACCAGAGCGAGGCTGCCCTGAATACCCAGAAAGCCAACCTGGCCAATTCCAAGGCGCGGCTTGCCCAGGTAAAGGCGCAGTTTGAAAATGCCCGGCTGACCTTTGAGCGCCAGGAAAAGCTCTATAAGGAAAATGTAATTTCCAAGGCCGATTACGATCAATCCAAAGCCGCCTTCCAGGTGGCGCAGGCTCAGGTAACCGCCGGGGAGGAAGATATCAAAGCTTCCGACTTCATGGTTAAAAATTCAGAGGCTGCCCTGAAAAGATCCAAGGAAGATCTTACACGGACCGCCATCTTCGCACCGAACGACGGCACTGTTTCGAAGCTGAGCGTGCTGAAAGGCGAACGGGTTACCGGCGCATCGCAGTTCTCGAGCGGAACGGAGATCATGCGTATCGCGAACCTCAACGAAATGGAGGCCCAGGTGCAGGTCAACGAAAACGACATTGTGCGGGTCAGCATGGGTGACACAGCCCTCATCGAGGTGGATGCCTACCTGAACCGCAAGTTCAAGGGGATCGTAACCGAAATAGCCACATCGGCCAATACCACCGGCGTCAGCGTGGACCAGGTGACCAATTTCAATGTGAAGATCCATATTCTCAAAGAGTCGTATAAGGATCTCCTGGTGGGCAAAGCTGTCGATTTTTCCCCCTTCCGGCCAGGGATGTCGTGTACGGTTGAAATACAGACCGAAACTGCCGAGAATACCCTCACTGTTCCGATCCAGGCGGTAACCACCCGTATTGCCAAGGATACCCTCGACAAGATCAACGACAAGAACAAGAAGAAAAAAGACAACGGCGACAATGAACAGATCGAAGTTGTTTCGGTGAAGAAAAAAAGTGACAAGATACAGGAGTGTGTCTTTATTCTCAGCGACGGCATCGCCAAAAAGGTGGATGTCAAGACCGGGATCCAGGACAATTCCTTTATCCAGATCGTGAGCGGTCTCAAGGTGGGCGATGAGATCATCACAGCACCCTACAGCGCCGTTTCCAAGATGCTGAACGACGGCGACAAGGTCATGAAGGTTGACAAGAAAGACCTTTTTACCAAGGAGAACACTAAATAGTTCATGGCGCTGATCCTTTGCCTCGAAACTGCAACGGAAAACTGCTCCGTTGCCCTGTTCCGGGATGAACACCTGCTGGGTATCAGGGAATCCTCCGCGAGGAATGTCCATTCCTCCGTACTGACCCTTTTCATTGAAGAGATCACCCGGGAAGCCGGCATTCCGTTAACCGCGCTGGATGCCGTGGCCATCAGCATGGGCCCCGGATCCTATACCGGTTTGCGCATCGGCGTTGCAACGGCAAAAGGGCTATGCTATGCGCTTGACAAGCCCATGATAGCCGTTTCCACCCTGCAGGCTATGGCGGCCGGGATCCTCGGCGAATTAACAAAGAAAAACTCCGTATCCGCTGATTTGTCCGCTCCTGCCAGCCGGCTGCTGATCTGCCCGATGATTGACGCCCGGAGGATGGAGGTTTACTGTGCCCTGTACGACGATCAGTGCCGGGAGGTCGAGGCCGTTCGTGCCGAAATAATCGACCCCGACTCCTTTGGCCCCATCCTTGGCCGGGGAAGGGTTGTTTTTGGCGGGGAAGGTGCCCATAAGTGCAAACCGGCGCTTGAAGGTCATCCGAATGCCCTGTTCCTCGATCACTTCAGCGCTTCGGCACAGTTTCTGATCCACCTGGCAACCGCAAAATTCAACAACCTTGAATTTGAAAACCTGGCCTATTTCGAGCCCTTTTACCTGAAGGATTTTATTGCCGGGAAACCCAGTGTAAAAGGGTTACGGTAAATCATTTACCTTTGCTGAACATAAACCCGGAAGGTTTTTAACAACTACAATGGCCTCATCCATCCCACTCAGAATTCCAACAAGGGTCGTCCAGGTAGGCAATCTGCCCATGGGCGGCGACTATCCCGTGAGGGTGCAGTCGATGACCAGCACCGACACCCTGGATACCCGGTCGACCGTTGCCCAGTCAATCAGGATGATCGAAGCCGGCTGCGAATATGTGCGTATCGCCGTTCCCGGCATGAAGGAGGTGGAAAACCTCAGGGAGATAAAAAATGAGCTTCACCGCCAGGGATACAAGACCCCATTGATCGCCGATGTCCATTTTATCCCCAGGATTGCTGAGATTGCAGCGACCATCGTCGAGAAGGTCCGCATCAACCCGGGAAATTATCTTCCCCCGCGTGTTGCGCGCCTGGCATCACAAGACACGGATAGCAGTCAGGCGCTGGAACAGATAGCAGAACGTCTTTCTCCCCTGCTGAAGATCTGCAAGGACCACGGTACGGCTGTCCGTATCGGCGTCAACCATGGCTCACTCTCAAGCCGGATCATGGATCTTTACGGGGATACCCCCCTGGGGATGGTTGAATCGGCGCTTGAATTTGCCAGGGTTTGCAGCTATCTCGATTTCCATGCCCTTGTATTTTCAATGAAAGCCAGCAACACCAGGGTTATGATCGCTGCAAACCGGCTGCTGGCCGATCGAATGCGACTGGAGGGGATGAATTACCCGCTGCACCTTGGCGTAACCGAAGCGGGCGCCGGGGAGGACGGGCGCATCAAATCGGCCATCGGCATCGGCAGTTTGCTGGCCGACGGCATCGGCGATACCATGCGGGTTTCGCTCACCGAAGATCCCGAATTTGAAATGCCGGTTGCTTACAATATCCTCCAGGCTGCCGGGGTTCGCATCACCAAAACGGAATTTATCTCCTGCCCCTCCTGCGGCAGGACCCAGTTTGACATCCAGGCGGCCCTCGAAAAAATCAGGAAAAAAACCTCCCACCTCAAAGGACTGAAGATCGCAGTCATGGGCTGCATTGTAAACGGCCCCGGTGAAATGGCCGATGCCCACTATGGCTACGTGGGTGCCGGCAACGGGAAGATCCATCTCTACAAGGGTCAGCAGGTGGTGGAAAAAAACATCAACGAGTTGTTTGCCGTGGAGGCACTGATCAGCCTGATCAAAACTTCGGGGGACTGGTTTGACCCGGCACCCTGACGAGGAGGGGCGCCTTCACGCAGGGAGTTAGTTTCCGGTCACAATCTTAAGACATCGCGGCAGCACCTCAAAAACAAAAGGGGAATGGCCCAGTGACTCTCCGTCGGTTTCAAGGTAGATCTTCCCGGTTGAGCGGATCCTGATGTTTTCACCCGTAAAGGTATCGACGATCGGCAGGTCAACGAGCGAACCGTCGAAGAGTTTCCGGGCATAGCGCACCACCATCCACTTGGAGGTCTTTTTGATCAGGGTGACATCCAGCAATCCGTCGTCGGGTATGGCAAACGGTACCTGCATCATCCCCCCGCCGTTGAACTTGCAGATGCCCACATTCATGGAGAACAGCTCTCCCCTGAAGGCCACGTTGCCATCAACTTCGATTACGGCATCCATGAACTTATACTGGAAGAGGCTGGCAAAAACAAAATACATGTAAGTAAGCGGCCCGCCCTTTCCCTTTTCTTTCAGGATGTTGGTTTTCTTTGCCACCAGCGCGTCATATCCCATCCCGGCCACATTCATGAAATAACGTTCTGCCTGTTGACCGTCGTGGTAATAGGTTACCCTGCCGGCATCCTGCAGGAAGGTTTTCCCGCGCAGCAGCAGGTGAATGGCCCCGATATAATCAAAGGGAATGTTGAACATGCGGCACCAGTCGTTCCCCGTACCAACCGGGATCATCCCGAGGGTGATCTCCGAAGGCGCCGTGTTTTTGCAGGCCATGATCCCGTTGAGCACCTCATTCAGTGTGCCATCGCCTCCGACAACACACAGGTTCCTGAACCCGAGGGCTACAACCTCGGCTACAATCTGTATGGCATGTCCCCTGCTTTCGGTGAGCCGGAAATCAAAATCAACCTTCTGCTGCCTGAGCATCTCAAGGATCTTTGGCCAGTCCTTTAATCCCTTCTTCACCCCGGCATTCGGGTTTACAATCATGAGCCACTTTTCCGAAGATGCGGTTTGCATGTGATTATCGTTTAATTTCGTGTTGAATGATAGCGTCATTTTCTTTCCTGCCAAAGAGAAACAATGAATAAAAAAAGGCAAAAAACGATACGCCTGTCTGCGTTTCAATCGTGTCGCCCGTTAACATCGACGACAGTGAAATGACCAGGAATACCAGGAAAAAATAATCGCCGTAGCGGTGCAGTATCACCGGGGGCCAGAAGATGGAAACCAAAAACCAGAGGAAACCAAATATCCCGAACCCGATGAAGATGGAAAGATATTGGTTGTGCGACCGCCATCGCTGGTCGGGTGCGAGCCTGGTGTGCATCCTGTCGTATTGGGCCCTGAAGGCAATGTTCATATCGCCCGTGCCTACTCCCCAAAGCCAGTGATCCTTAATGATCCCAAGGGAGGCTTTCCAGAACTCCAGGCGTTGCATGATTGTTGAACCGGTCGGGTTTCCCGTTTCCCTGTAATTGTCAAACCCCCAGAGAAACTCATAGATCCTGCCCCGTATCCCGAATTCCTTCAGAAAGATATAGTTGGCGATGCCCTTTTCGATGGCGCTGACCTCCTCGGGCGTAAGCCGCTCCACGGCATCGGCGTCTTTTTTCCACCCCTTTGAGGTAAGGTACCGGATGATGGTAAAGGCAATGGGACCCGATTTAAGGTTCAGACTGTCGTAAGGGATCCTGCTCCTTTTATTCCAGGCCCCCTTCAATTCATCCGCCTGCAGATATATCCACAGGAAATTTCCGTTCTCGGTTGGTGTTGCGTAAATGTTATGTACATAGGGATTGCCGCGGGAGGTGGTTTTTTCGAGTTTCGAATAATCAACCGGGTTCACATGGTAATAGTCCCTGACAATTGACCTCAGGGCAAAAAACACCACAACTGCAATGGCAAGGATGCCGACGGCAAGGCCGATTTTCAGCCAGAGCTTCCTGGTTCTGAAGATCAGAACGGGGATCAGGATAAAAAAGGTTATCAGTGCGATGGCAATTCCGGTGAAGGACTGAGAAAGGACCAGGTAGCCCGACATCCATCCAAGAACAACGAGGATCAGCACCCTTTGCCAGATAAGGAACAGACTGCGTTTGAACAGGAAAAAGATGAGGGTATAGATGCTGACACAAATGAGCAGGCTGAAGATGATATGCGATACATTATGCGAAACATCGCGGATGTCGATAAAATGGTGGGTCAGAATCAGCCAGGTATTGAAAAGCGACCTTACCAGCACTGCAAGGATAAACAGGCCCATCATTGCATAAAAGGCCTTTTTCCCGAAGGCCCCGGAAGTCGACAGGAACAGGGGTAACAGCAAAAGGGGCAGCTTTGTCCGCAGATCCTTAAACGCATAATTGAAATCGGTGGTCCAGATAAGCCCGGCAACATGCAGCAGCAGGAGAGAGGCAAACAGCAGGGCCGCCCTGTTCCCGAAAAAATCCCTGAAACCTCTGCCGATCCCAGAAAAAAGCAGGGAAAAAGCAACCACAGGTGCAAGCAGAAGGGTTCGGCCTATAGTCAGACCCTTCATCGCGGCCAGCCACTTTTTTCCATCGAACCGTTCAACAATCCAGCCTCCCGCCATCATGAACTGTCCGATACTGAGCAGTAATTTGGAAAATGGTAGTCCGGCCACGATCACCATCATCGAGAGGATAAACCAGTATCGGACTATTTGTTTCCAGGTGATCGGCATCGATTGGGTTTTCTTATGAATTTGTTTGTTCGTATTGAGTTTCACGGGATTTTTCGATGGTCTTTGCCATTTTCAGGATATTGTACACGGTGGCCATAAACGACCACATAAACCCGGGATATCCATCCAGGAAACCGCCTTTGAGTATGTAAAATGAAATGAAATTGACCGGCAGTTTCACCACAACCCAGAATCTCGAGAAGGTACGTCCCCTGGCAATGTAGCCATCAGCCGCCAGCGAGGCATACATGTTTATTTTTTCAAGGTGATGGCTGATGCTGCGATAGGAATAATGGATAACGCGTCCTTTGAGATTCCCGGAAACTCCTTCCACCTCAATCCCTTCATGAACAGGTTCATTGGTAAACCCGCCTTTTGTGCGGTTGAACAGCCTGAGATGGAATTCTTTTCCCACTCCTCCAAACCGGAGGATCTTGCCCATATAACACAGGGAGGACTGAACGTAGAACCCTGAAATCTGCGTGGGGTCGTTGCGGGAAGGAGCGGGCCCGGGAAGCGCTTCCGATGAAGATCCTGGTGGTGTAAAAAGCCCACAAAGCTCCTGCTGGAGTTCGGCTGTCAGCACCTCATCGGCATCGAGGTACATGATCCAGTCGTTGGAGGCCTGCTGCACCGCGTATTCCTTCTGGGGCCCGTAACCGTCGAATTTGCGCAGGAAAACCTTACATCCGAAATTGCGGCATATGTCAACCGTATGGTCGGCCGACAACGAATCTACCACGATGATCTCATCGGCCACAGGCTTCGCTGATTCCAGCGACCGGAGGATGTTTGCCTCTTCATTAAGGGTTATGATGATCACCGAAAGTTTTGGCATGACCTGGTATTAAACGTTTAATGTGAACTGATCCCAATCCATTCCGATGGTACAGGAATCACGGAAAATTTTCAGGTTCTCCGCTGAACAGGCGGCAAAGCCGATATCCTCAGCACCTTCGGGTGCGGCGTACAGCGGGATCCCCTTCGCATCGAGGATCACAGAGTCGCCCGAATGCCAGTTGCCATGGCCGTCGTCGCCAACGCGGTTGGCCCCGGCCACATATGCCTGGTTTTCCATGGCGCGGGCCGCCAGCAAGGTTTTCCAGGGGTGTGACCTGCATGCCGGCCAGTTTGCCAGGTAAACCAGGAGGTCATATTCATACTGGCCCTCCGACCAGGTATTTTTACTCCACACCGGGAAACGAAGATCGTAACAGACGAGCGGCAGGATCTTCCAGCCCTTTATCTCCAAAACCTTCCGTTGCTTACCATTGGCAAAGATCCTGTTTTCCCCGCTTAACCGAAACAGGTGGCGTTTGTCACAGGTTTCATACCTGCCGTCGGGAAACATGCATACCAGCCGGTTGTAATAATTTCCGCCTTCACTGATCAGCAGTGTGGCCATGATCACCGCATTTTTGTTTTCCGCCCGTGAACGGAGGTACTCCACGGAGGGTCCATCCATCGTTTCTGCACAGGCTGCAGGATTTATCGAAAAGCCTGAATTGAACATTTCGGGAAGCAGGATCAGATCGGGCTGGCCGGTAACCCGGCTCAGCAGGGAATCAAAATGGTCAAGGTTCTTCTCTCTCTCTTCCCAGAACAGGTTCGCCTGAATGAATGTAACCCTGAGATCTTGCATCGGCATTGGTTTAAAATCGGGTAAAATTAAAAATATCTGCGTTGCCGTTCTTAAATATTTTAATTTTGCCTGTTAAATCCAAATGATTAAAAAAATGCAAACTATTGATAACTTTAGCTTTAACGGCAAGAAGGCGCTTATCCGGGTCGATTTTAATGTACCCCTCGACGGCCAGCAGCAGATTACGGATACATCCCGTATCGACGCGACCATTCCAACCATTACCAAGATCCTGAATGACGGAGGGGCTGTGATCCTGATGTCGCATCTCGGACGTCCCAAGGGAGGCCCGGAAGAAAAATATTCCCTGAAGCATGTCATCCCCTATCTTTCAAAAAAACTGAACCGTCCGGTGAAGTTTGCCGATGACTGTATCGGGCAATCGGCCACTGACCTGTCGGCATCGCTGAAACCCGGTGAGGTTTTGCTGCTCGAAAATCTCAGGTTTTACAAGGAGGAGGAGAAGGGTGACCCTGGTTTTTCCCAAAAACTGGCGGCACTGGGCGACCTCTATGTAAACGATGCCTTTGGAACAGCTCACCGCGCACATGCCTCCACGGCAATCATCGCCGAATTCTTTCCCAATAAAAAAATGTTCGGCTATGTGATGGCCAATGAGATCATCAACATCGACAAATGCCTGAAAGAGGCAAAACGCCCCTTCACCGCTATCCTGGGCGGCGCAAAGGTTTCAACGAAAATCGAGATCATCAATCACCTGATGGACAAGGTTGACAACCTGATCATCGGCGGCGGGATGATGTTTACCTTTATCAAGGCGCTGGGCGGTGAAATCGGTGCCTCGATGGTTGAGGAGGATTTCGTGGAGATGGCCAAAAGCATTGTGGAACGGGCTAAATCAATGGGTGTAAATCTCTATATTCCCCCCGATGCCGTTCTGGCCGACGCGTTTTCAAACGATGCCAACATCCGCACAAGCAGCGCCTATGAAATCCAGGTTCCCTGGATGGGTCTTGACATTGGTCCGGTCTCCTGCCAGAAATTCAACCTGGTGATCGAACAGTCAGGTACGATCCTCTGGAATGGCCCCATGGGTGTTTTCGAGATGAACAACTTCGAAGCCGGAACAAAATCGGTTGCCCTTGCCCTGGCAAAGGCCACCGAAAACGGCACCTTTACCCTGGTTGGCGGCGGCGACTCAGTTGCAGCAGTCAACAAATATGAGCTGGCCGACAAGGTAAGCTATGTTTCAACAGGTGGCGGGGCGATGCTCGAATATATCGAAGGCAAACAACTTCCGGGGATCAAAGCTATCCTGGATTAACCGGGATTCTTTTCATTCTGACCCTCTATCTTTGGATGGATTCTGAGATGTGCCCGTTCAGCAGGCAGTTTTCAAATTCGGTGATCCTGTCATCCAGCTGGAAATATTTTTCAACCCTTTCCCTGCCGTTCATGCCAAACTGCCGGCGGAGTGATTCATCCTTTATCAGCGACTCAACCTTGTCGCAGAACATTTCCATGTCGGGAAAATTGACCAGGAGCCCGGAATGATTGTTTTCAATAATTTCGGGATTGCTTGAAAGATCAAATGCAATGGCTGGTTTACACGCTGCCATCGCCTCCACGATCACATAGCCAAACCCTTCCCACAGGGAGGTTAGGATGAAAATATCGATGGCATGCATAAAGGTTTCCACCTCTTCCACGAAACCCAGCAGCACTACCTCCTTTTGCAGGTCATACCGGCTTATCATCTTCTCAAGCTCCGGCTTCATCTCCCCGGTTCCGGCGATAAACAAGGTAAAACAGATATTCTTCCGTTTAAGCATGCGGGCCAATTCAATCAGGTATTGCTGCCCTTTTTGCGAGGTAAGCCGCCCGGCATTGCCCAGGAGCACCCCCGGCCTGTCCCGGAAAACGGCAGGAATCTCCTCACTGATCCTGCTGTCAAACAGTTCCAGGTCGATCCCGTGATAGATAACTTTAACCTTATGTGGATCAACCGTTGTTTTCAGGTTTTGCAGGATGGTCGTGCGGGTGGCCCCGGAATTCGCCACGATATGGGTTAATACCCGGCTGAAGAGGAGCCTGTTGATGAAGGAGTTTTTCACGGGCGCGGCCAGCCCGCGCAGGTAGACGATATTTGCCACGCCAGCCAGTTTTGCGGCAAAACCCCCGAGTTTGAGATCGGGCGAGCCGGAAAAGATGACCGTGTCGATCTTTTCAGTTTTGTAGAAACGATAAAGCCTTAGGTATTTCAGAGGGTTTAAAAAGGAGAGGTTCCCGGCACGGATGTCAAAGGTTGCAAGTCCCGCCTGTTCTGCTTTCATGGCAAGCGGAGAACCCTTGACGGTAGCAAGGCAGATGTGGTAGCCGCGCTCCTTGAATTTCAGGGCATATTCCAGGTGCAGTTTTTCACCGCCTCCCCAGAAACTGACGGTATTAAAAAAACATACATTCCTCATTCGGCTCATTTAATTGACGGCAGCCCAGTTTTTCAGGAAACCTGATCTCCCTGCCAAAGGTCTTCATCATGGCCGGAAACACCGCGGCGACCCGGTCATAAAACCAGGATTCCTTCCTGTCCTTTGCAGAAATCCCCTTGCCTCCGGGATCAAGGCTTTGGTTCAGAAAGAGCAGGACACTGACCAGGATCACCCCTTTCGCAAGACCGAGCAAAGCTCCTCCCAGGTGGTTGAAAAAGCCCATGCCGACCATGTCGGCCAGCTTTTCGGCCAGTTTGGCCACGATCATCACGATGATGACCACCAGGATAAAGGTGATGGAAAACGAGAGGATGGGCAGCCATTTTCTCGATGGATGCAGGTGTTCCATCAGGGTGACATCCAGGTAATTCGAGAAATGGACCGCGGCATAGATCCCCAGGATCAGGGCCGCAATGGTAGCCAGTCCGACGATAATACCTTTACGGTAGCCCAGAATCAGGAAGAGTGCCAGGATAGCCATGATAACATAATCGATATAGTTAAATGCCATTTTATCAGCGTTTTAACCTTGAAGTAAGCTCGGTGCCAAAGACAAATTCGTTAAGTTCGGCATTGTCGGTATGGAGAATGGTCTCCTTGTTTCCCTTCCACCACAGTTTTCCCTCATAAATGTAGGCTACGCTGTCGCCTATGCTGAGCACCGAATTCATGTCGTGGGTGTTGACAATGGTGGTGATTTCGTATTCTTCGGTGATTTCCTGGATGAGGTGGTCGATCACGCCGGAGGTATGGGGATCGAGCCCCGAATTGGGTTCATCACAGAACAGATACTGCGGTTTCATGGCGATGGCACGGGCGATGGCTACGCGTTTACGCATACCCCCGCTCAATTCGGAGGGCATCAGGTGGTTGACGTTTTCAAGGTTGACCCGGTTGAGCACAAAGTTGACCCGGTCCAGTTTTTCCCGAACCGGTTGCGAGGTGAACATGTTCAGCGGGAACATCACATTTTCCTCCACGTTCATTGAGTCGAAGAGGGCCCCGCCCTGGAAGAGCATGCCGATCTCCTGCCGCAGGGTCTTGCGCTGTTCGAAGTTCATCGTGGTGAAATTACGGTCATCATAAATAACCATGCCGTTGTCGACTTCAAACAGCCCGACCAGGCATTTCATCAGGACCGTCTTTCCCGAGCCGCTTTGCCCGATGATGAGGTTGGTTTTACCTTTTTCGAAAATGCAGGTGACATCTTTCAGAACATGATGCTCCCCGAAAGTTTTGTTGATATTGCGGGCTTCGATCATGTGAGCAGGAGTTGGGTTAATACCAGGTTGAACAGGATGATGATGACACTGCTGAAAACAACGGCCTTGGTGCTGGCCTGGCCAACCTCCAGCGCCCCTCCGTTTGTGATATATCCGTAAAATCCTGAAACGGAGGAGATGATATAGGCAAAAAACACCGTCTTTGTGATGGCGTAGAAAATCGTGTATCCCTGAAAATCGACCCGGATGCCCTGCACAAAATCGTTGGTAGAGACCAGGCTCGTAGCAACCATGGCAAACCAGCCTCCCAGGATCCCCATCCACATGCTGAAGACGATCAGTACCGGGTTGATCAGGATCAGGGCGGTGATCTTTGGAAAGATCAGGTAGTTTGCCGAATTCACCCCCATGATCTCGAGGGCGTCGATCTGTTCGGTCACCCGCATAGTACCGATTTCGGAGGCAATGCGCGAACCCACTTTACCGGCCAGGATCAGGCTGATGACGGTAGGGGAAAATTCGAGAATGACACTCTGCCTGACGGTAAATCCTACCATCGACAGGGGAATCAGCGGACTGGTTATGTTGAATGCCGTCTGGATGGCAACCACCGCCCCCATAAAGGCCGAAATGAAGGCAACGATCCCCAGCGACTCGAGGCCAAGGCTGTTGATCTCCGTCAACAACTGCTGCCAGTAGATCTTCCGCTTCTGCGGCCGGCTGAATACCTTTTGCATCAGGAGTACATACATCCCGATCGTGGTGAATATCTTCGGCATAAAATGTTTTTGTAAAAATACCAAATTTCGGGGAATCTGCGTTTATGATCAGGAAAAAGTGAAATATGATGGCTGGCATGGAAATGGGGAGGGGGATGAAGGGGGTTGGGAAATTTTACGTACTTTTACGGTTAAATTCATGGCAGATGAAGATAATCCGGTTGCGGTTCATGACAGGTGTTGTTGCGCTTATGCTTCTGGCGTTTGCCGGTTCCTGCACTTCCCAGCGGTTCACAACCCACCAGACATCGCATCCGAAGAGATGCAACTGTCCGAGTTTTAAATAGGAACCCAGTGCAACTTTCGCTTTTTCAGTCAAAACCGCCCATTGTAAAGGCACCGCCGACTGTTGCCGGGGAAAAGATCCGGTCGGTGCTGGGTCCCTATCTTCCTGAAGCCGCCCTGGAATATCTCGTTATCCTTCTCCTGCAAAGACCTATAAATCTCAGTGTAGTGCGTCACCGCACCTCCAAATCGGGGGATTTCAGGCCGCCCCAAAGGGGAACTCCCGGAAGGATCACTGTTAACGGGAATCTGAACCCATATGCTTTCCTGATCACGCTGGTACACGAGCTGGCCCATCACCATGCATGGCTCGACCACGAACAGTCGCTTAAAAAGTTCACGCTGCGGCGGAAAACCCGTCCGCTGCCCCATGGCAGGGAGTGGAAGAGCAAGTTCGGCCAGCTGATGAAACCCTGCCTGAACGCAGAGGTTTTCCCTCCCGACATCCTGCCTGTTATCAGCTGCTACATGGAGAACCCCAAAGCCTCCTCCTCGGCCGATCACCTGTTATCGAAGGTACTGAAACAATACGACCCTCCCGACCTTACCATCCGCCTGGAGGAGCTCCCGTTCGACGCTGTTTTCACCCTTCACGGGAAGCGGTTTTTCCGGAAAAAAGAGAAGGTTAGAACCCGGTACCGCTGTCTATGCATGCAAACAAACCGGATCTACCTGGTGAGCCCGGGGGCGCCGGTGATCATCGTGAGTGAATAGCAACCCCAGCAACAGCACTTCTGACCGCCGTGATCAACCCGCTCTGTTTTATTTTTTGCAATTTGCTTTTTGCATTTAGTTCCGTATGTTTGTATAAATTTAAACCCCTAGCGACATGGCGAAATCGAAACACAATTTCTGCATGATCATGGCAGGTGGCATTGGCGCCCGGTTCTGGCCCATGAGCCGGACTACCCATCCCAAACAGTTTATCGATATTCTCGGAACCGGGGAGACCCTGATCCAGCAAACCTATAATCGGTTAAAGCGGGTTTGTCCGAAGGAGAACATCTACATTGTTACCAATGAAATTTACCAGTCGCTGGTTATGAGGCAGATCCCGGAGATGGCCAGTGCGCAGATATTGCTGGAGCCGTCGCGCCGCAACACGGCTCCCTGTATTGCCTATGCCAACTACTGCATCCTGGCCCGGGATCCGGAAGCCAGGATCGTGGTTGCCCCCTCCGATCACATCATCCTGAAAGAGGATATTTTCATCGAAAACCTCGAAGCCGCGCTCGATGCCGCCGCTGAACACGACTGGCTCCTGACCCTTGGGATCCGCCCAAGCCGCCCCGATACCGGCTATGGCTATATCCAGTACGTGGAGGGGAAAAAGGATGTCTATCCCAAGGAAAAACACATTAAAAAAGTTAAAACCTTCACCGAAAAACCCAATCTCGAACTCGCCGAAACATTCCTGAAATGTGGCGATTTCCTCTGGAATGCCGGAATCTTCATCTGGTCGCTCAAAACGATCATGAAGGCTTTTGAAAAACACCTGCCCGATGTGGATGTGCTCTTTAAAAAGGGAATCGGTAAATATGGCACCAAAGAAGAAAAAGCCTTCATTGCCGGTACCTATACCGTATGCAAAAGCATTTCGGTTGACTACGGGCTGATGGAACCCGCCGAAAACGTTTATGTCCTGGCGGCCGACTTTGGCTGGTCAGATCTTGGCACATGGGGCTCGCTTTACGAAAACCGCCCGAAGGACGACCTCGGCAATACGGTCGTTGGCCGCAATGTCATGCTGTACGATTCCTCGAACTGTATTGTCAATATGCCCAAAGACAAGCTGGTGGTACTCGAAGGCCTCAATGACTACATCGTGGTGGAGTCGGACAATGTCCTGCTGGTTTGCCGGAAAACGGATGAGCAGCAGATACGGCAGTTTGTGAATGACGTAATGCTCGAAAAAGGGGAAAAGTACGTTTAACCCCCTTGTCTGTTACCCTGGTACACGAAACCTCTTCTTATCCCTCTTTATGAGATTGTGCCCTCTTTGTGTCATGGTGTTTATTAACCACAAAGACACAAAGAAGGCACAAAGACACAATGGATGGTTGGCCTGCATCACGGCAGGGCACTATTTCAGATGTTCACCCAGGAATTTCTCCATAGCCCGGTAAAAATCGAACCGGTTTTCTTCGTTATGGAATCCATGTCCCTCGTTGTCTTTCACCATATATTGAACGGCGATATTACGCTTTTTCAGCGCCTCCACGATCTGGTTCGATTCGTTGATATTCACGCGGGGGTCGTTTTTCCCCTGGGCAACAAACAGCGGCGTTTTAATCTTATCGGCATTCAGGGCAGGTGAAGTGGCAACAAACTGGAGGCTGTCGCCTTTGGGATTTCCCACCATTTCATAAAACATGTCGAGCATGGGTTTCCAGTAAGGAGGAACAGTCTTCATAAAGGTGAAAAGGTTCGAGACTCCTACATAATCAACTCCGGCGGCATAGAGGTCGGGTTCTCTTACCAGGGCCTGCAGGGTAGCATAACCCCCATAGCTTCCGCCATAAACGGCGACCCGTTTCGGATCGGCAATACCCTTTGATATCAGCCAACGGGTGCCATCGGTTACATCATCCTGCATGCTCTTACCCCATTGTTTGAAGGATTTCTCCCAGAACTTCCTGCCATACCCGGTAGATCCCCTGAAATTCATCTGGAGAACGGCATAGCCGCGGTTTGCAAGGAACTGGACCTCAGGGTTGAACCACCAGCTGTCCCTCGCCCAGGGACCCCCATGGGGATTGATGACGACCGGCAGGTTTTTAGCGGTTTCCATGGTATATCCTGACGGAAGGGTCAGGTATCCCTGGATCTTCACGCTGTCACGGGCAGCATATTCAACGGGCACCATTTCGGCCAGCTCCTCCTCCTTCAGCCACGGGCTGATGTCGGCAACCTTCTGCAGGTTGTCCTTGGCGCGGTCGTACACGTAATAGCCTCCCATCGACCGGTCGCTGTATGCACGCACCATGAATCTGTCCTCTGCCCGGGTCATCGAAGTGATGCTGAAGATGAAATTTCCAAGTTTTTTCTGGATCTTCTCAAAAAACTGCTTTCCCTCCTCGTCAAAATAATAGCGTTCCGCCTTCCAGGATTCAAAATCGGCGCACACCAGCTTCTTTTCCGCATGCGACCAGGTTACATCATTCACATCAAAGTCCTTGTTTTCATAGAGGGTTTTTATCTCCTTTCCGTTGGCAATGTCGAAGATCACCACCGCATTTTTATCCCTGCCAAGATTCGAAGTAGCATAGATGTTCTTGTTGTCAAAGGTGAAAAGCAAAGGTGACAGGTTTTCTTTAAAACTGGTGGTCAGCACCGGCTTAAAGGGGTCGCTCTCCTTTTCCCGGTATAGAAGCTGGTTATTCACCCCATCCACGATGGCGGTGGCAGCCCTGAGCTTCCCGTCATGGTCGAGGATCCACCCCTGGATATTCCCCGGGTTCTCGGCCAGCTGGGTCATCTTTCCCGTTACAATATTGAGCCTGTAAGGATCGAAGATCTCAGCCTTGCGCTTGTTCATCCCGATGATGATCTCATCCGGGAAATCGTAAAGGTCATCAATAATTTCAGTCCTTACCTTTGGAAAATCGGTAAAACACTGCAGGTTCGACCCGTCGATGCTCACGCCATACAGTTTGAAATTCTCGTCGCCGCCGGTATCTTTCAGGTAAACGATCCGGGTGGGATTTTTCCAGAAATAGCCGGAGATGTCGCGGTCCTTCTCCGAGGTAAGCCGGGTGGCCTTATCGGTCCCGATCTCCTGGACAAAAATGTTCATGCGCTTTTCATAGGGCGCCATGTAGGAAAAATATTTCCCGTCGGGGGAAATCTGGTAGCGTGCCTTTTCAGGGTTTTTAAAGAAGTCTTCAAGCGGGATCTGCCTTGCCTGAACCGGTTTGGCAGGTTTACAACCTCCCAGCATCAGGGAGGTGCTTATCAATCCTCCTAAGAGGAAAAAAAGGAATGTTCGGTTTTTCATATGGTTATTTTTGTTTCAATATTAATGATTATTCCAGAAATCCGGCTGAAAATTCGATGAGACCAGGTTGTTTTTCTGTAAATCAGCCGGGAAACCGGACAAAAGATCATCATAATTGATGCAGGTAGTTGATAATTATGTAAGTTTGACTGCCTGATGAAAATATAACCGATGGTTTGCCGTTATTGCACAAGAGGTTGCACGACGCCCGGTAACCATCTGACTAACATGAATTAATCAACCGTGGATATATACCTTCGGAAAAAACGCTGGAAACTGTTTTTATTTGCCTTCGCGGTGCTTATCGTGGCGGCATCGCTCTATTACACGAGTATCCTGGTTGCCGAGATCCGGAAAGATGAGCGGAAAAACATGGAGGTATGGGCCGAGGCGATCCATCAGAAAGCCGACCTGGTCAATTTTACCAACAACCTCTTCGAGCAGATTAAAAATGAGGAACGGAAACGGGTTTCCATCGTAGCCGAGGCGCAGCGCCGTATCATCAAAGCCACTTCAAACGAGGACCTGAACTTTTTCCTGAGCATCATCGGCGAAAACAACACCATTCCCGTCATCATTACCGACGAGGCCGGGAAGATCATGAATGCCCGGAATATCCGCATTGATTCGGTGACTTACCTCGAAGGAAAACTGAAAGAGGAGTTTTCCATTTACCCGCCCATCGTCGTCAAATATCTTGACACGCAGATTTATGTCTATTACAGTGATTCCAATATCTTCTCCCAGCTCAAGAAGGTGCTCGACGACCTGATCCGGTCTTTCTTTTCAGAGGTGGTGCTGAATTCCGCGTCGGTCCCTGTCATCATCACCGACAGCACCGGGAAAAATGTGTACCAGAGCGGGAATATCCCGGCAAACAAGCTACAGGACAAGGCCTGGGTCGAAAAAACCCTGAATTCAATGGCCTCCCAGAATAAACCGATCAGGGTTGACCTTGCCGATACCGGGGTTCATTATATCTTCTACCAGGATTCCTACCTGCTTACCCAGCTGAAATTTTACCCGGTCGTGCAGTTTGCCGTGATCGCGGTCTTCCTGCTCATCGCCTACCTGCTGTTCAGCTATGCGCGAAAATCGGAACAAAACCAGGTTTGGGTCGGCATGGCCAAGGAGACGGCGCACCAGCTCGGAACGCCGCTTTCCTCCATGGTGGCATGGATGGAGCTGCTCAAACTTAAAGGCCTCGACGAAGAGACCATCCGCGAAATTGAAAAGGATGTGCAGCGGCTTGAGACCATTACCGACCGTTTCTCGAAGATCGGCTCGGCCGCCCGGCTTGAAAAGACCAATGTTGTCGAGATGGTTTATGACACGGTCAATTATATCCGTTCACGTATCTCTGCAAAGGTTATTTTTGAAATTCATCCCGACATCTCCCGGGAAATTATCGTGCCGCTGAACCTGCACCTCTTTGAATGGGTGATCGAAAACCTGTGCAAAAACGCCGTGGATGCCATGGAGGGAAACGGCCAGGTTAACATTGACATAACAGAAGATGTGGACCATATCCATATCGACATCGGCGATACCGGGAAGGGAATTCCAAAATCGCGGTTCAAAACAATCTTCCGGCCCGGCTATACCAGCAAGGCCCGAGGGTGGGGACTGGGACTGACGCTTTCCAAGCGGATCGTGGAAAATTATCACTCCGGCAGGATCTTTGTTAAATCCTCCACGCTGAACAAGGGCACCACTTTCCGCATCATCCTGAAAAAATAGCCCCTTGTCCGGTATCTATATCCATATCCCCTTTTGCAAAAAAAAATGCCACTACTGCAACTTTTTCTCCCTGGCATCACAAAAGCATAAAGCCCCCTTTTTAACCGCACTGAAACAGGAAATCGGCCTTACCTGCAACTACCTTGGCGGGGAAACGGTTAACACGCTTTATTTCGGCGGGGGCACCCCGTCGCTCTATCCTCCCGCGGCATTGCAGCAGGTGATGGAGCTTGCACTCAGCCTGAACCCCGGAAACAGCGGTCTCCCCGCAGTCACGCGGGAATTCACCCTGGAGCTGAATCCTGATGATATTACGGAGGATTATGTCAGTCAACTCCGGGAAACCTGGTTTAACCGCTTCAGCATTGGCATCCAGTCGTTTTCCGACAACGACCTTGCCTGCCTGAACCGCACCCACTCGGCAGCACAGGCGATCCGTGCCGTCAAACTGCTACATGATGCCGGATACTACAACATCAGCATCGACCTGATCTATGGAATTCCCGGCTCTACCCCGCCGCGCTGGAAGGAAAACCTTGACATCGCTCTTTCCCTCGGCATTCCCCATATTTCAGCCTACGCGCTTACTGTTGAGCCACGCACGCCGCTGGCCTGGATGATCGACAGGGAAAAATCGGCGCCGGTCATCGATGAATTGCAGGAGGAACAATTCCGCGCCCTCATCGCCATGACGCGGGCCAATGGTTACCAGCAATACGAGATCTCTAACTTCTGCAAACCCGGTCATCATGCCCTACACAATACCAACTACTGGAAAGGGGTGCCTTACCTCGGCTTAGGCCCGTCGGCCCACAGCTACAACGGATCGGCCCGGCGATGGAACATCCCGAATCTCACCGGATATATGGCCGCGATGGCTAAGGGTGAAGCGGTATTTGAAGAGGAGATCCTCACACCGGAACAGCGGTATAACGAATATGTTATGACCTCCCTGCGAACGATGTGGGGCTGCGATGGTTCCAGTATCCTTCACGATTTTGGCCCTGAAGTTTACGAATCCTTCATAAACGGGATTCCTCTGCTGATCAGCCGGGGATGGCTCACTGAATCGTCAGGTGTATATCTTCTGACCGACGAGGGAAAGCTATTTGCCGACAGGGTCGCATCTGAACTGTTTATGACAGGGTAGGGGAAATTCCCTGCCAGGTAAAAAAGCTGAAGGCGGCAGTCAATACTACCTGATAAATCTTAAAAAGGTACCCAGCGGCAGCCTCCGGTTTCCCCTGTCCTGGAAATAAAACTCTCCCGACTGCATTCCCGGGATTTCACCGAAACGGGTTTTGATAAGATTCTCAGGGATCAGCGCAGAAAATCCCATTGAATAGAGGCTCAGCACGAAAAATCCGTGCCCGGGGCTGAGCAGTTGTTTGCTGATGGCGATGATCTCGTCGATCGAATCCTCCAGGATCCACTTTTCCCCGTCGGGACCACGTCCGTAAGCAGGCGGGTCGAGGATGATCCCGTCGTAAATGTTGCCCCGTTTCACCTCTCGCCGCACAAAATTCATGGCATCCTCCACCACCCAGCGGATGTTGTCGAGACCGCTGGCATCCATCATCTCTTTTGCCCAGGTAATCACGGGTTTCACCGAATCCACATGCACCACGTCGGCCCCTGCAGCCTTTGCTGCCAGGGAGGCGCCACCGGTATAGGCAAAAAGGTTGAGCACCTTCGGGGGGCCTTCTGCCACCCGGGTTTTGCCTTTTGCATTTTTCGTCACCCAGTCGTAGATGTAGTTCCAGTTGATGGACTGCTCAGGAAAAACGCCGATATGGCCGAAGGCTGTCAATCCCAGCCTGAAGGTCAGGTTCATCTGCTGGTAATGGTAACTGATATTCCACTGTTCGGGCATCTTCGGTTTCCTGACCCAGGAACCGCGTTCATATTCATCACCGGCAGTCTTCTTCCCCTTTACGCGTACATAGCGGGCGTGCGACAGCCTTTCCCATTCGCTTTCGGGCATCGATTTTTGCCAGACAGCCTGCGGTTCGGGCCGGATCAGGATGTATTTCCCGAAGCGTTCCAGTTTTTCACGGTTTCCCGTATCAATCAGTTCATATTCGGTCCAGTCGGTGGCGGTGAGGATTTCCATTTCAGAGGGTCATTTTGATGTGGGATAAGTTGTCATGCATTCGTTTGCGTTTGGGGTGGTGACAGGAGTTTGCCGACCAGGATTTTAAATGGACTGCTGCCGGTATTGGTCCAGCTCCTGGATATCCCCGCTTCTATTTTAATGGTCGTTTCTGGTGCTACTTCGACCACCTCTTCGCCGACGGCGAGGGTGCCGGTGCCTTCCGCCACGAAAAAGACGATCTCCACCGGCTGGATATGTGGTTCCATCCCCTCGCCCGGCTGCAGGGTGAGGTGGACCAGTTCAAAACGGTTGCTGGTAAACAGGATCCTGCCGTCGAACCTGAAGGGAACGCGTGGTGCGGTTTCGAAGGGATAAAGTGTATAATCCGACATATTGAAAAAAGTAAATATGATTACTCACAATTGTACCAGTAAGGAAAAACAGCAGCAATAACGACTCGTTCAAAAAGATCAAAACTGTTTCTCCTGTTTAATTTATACAT
>Ga0209697_10001785_pt1 | contig 32317 bp, 21 predicted proteins | sample AliMusrvi5mmetaG_FD_184115 | JGI IMG/M metagenome (GOLD analysis project Ga0209697, IMG submission 184115) | Freshwater lake bacterial and archeal communities from Alinen Mustajarvi, Finland, to study Microbial Dark Matter (Phase II) - Alinen... | ecosystem: Environmental > Aquatic > Freshwater... | reverse complement strand
CTGATAAGCCTTTCAGCATTTGATCGAACACCTATGAAAAAACTCTTTTTAAACGAAAATTATCAAGATGTCAAAGAACAAAATTGTAATCAATTGATATTGTTAGAACTATAACGCAACGCTAGTGGTGCCAGGTATGGCTATTATGCCGAACCGGAAAATTAAACTAATTTTGCCCGCCTGAATAAATCAAACGTGTAAACTTCATGGATCTCTATTTTTCGAACCTTCTTCCTGTCGGCCGTATTGAAAAGGAAGGACGCCTGAATCAGCATGCGAAAGTAATATGGATGACGGGCTTGTCGGGATCAGGCAAAACAACCATTGCCCTTGGGCTTGAGAAGGAGTTGTTTGACCGGGGATTTTTGGTTCAACTGCTTGACGGAGATCTTGTAAGGTCAGGTATCAACAACAACCTGCGATTCTCTGTCGAAGACCGTACCGAGAACATTCGCCGGATCGCCGAGATCAGCAAGCTCTTTATCCAATGCGGGATCATCACGATCAATTGCTTTATCAGCCCGACGAATACAATCCGCGCAATGGCAAAACAAATAATAGGGGATGAGGATTTCATGGAAGTCTATATGAATTCTTCCCTTGATGTCTGCGAAGCCAGGGATACAAAGGGTTTATACGCCAGGGCACGCAGGGGCGAGATCAAGGAGTTTACCGGCATCGACTCCCCGTTTGAAGTTCCGGAGCATCCCGACCTTGAACTCAAAACCGATGAGATGACCGTGCCCGAAACCATTCAGAAAGCCCTGGATTTTATTCTTCCAACCATACAATTAAAACAATCAAGTCATGCCTGATCAGAAAATACGGGTCCGGTTTGCGCCCAGTCCTACCGGGCCTCTCCACATTGGGGGCGTCCGCACTGCACTCTACAACTACCTGTTTGCAAAGAAGCATGGCGGGGCAGTCATCCTGCGCATTGAGGATACCGATCAAAACCGGTATGTGCCGGGTGCCGAGGCTTATATTCTCGAATCACTGAACTGGTGCGGGATCCATTTTGATGAGGATAGTGTGAAGGGTGGTCCTTTTGGGCCCTACCGGCAGTCGGAGCGAAAAATGATGTACCGGCAATTCGCCGAGCAGCTTGTTCAGTCAGGACATGCCTATTATGCCTTCGACAGCGAAGAAGAACTTGACCAGATGAGGGAACGACTGAAACATGCGCATGCGCAGCAAGCCCAGTACGGGCCCTCAACGCGGATGGATATGCGGAATTCGCTGACGCTTGCGCCGGAGGAATTCCTTGAACTGAAGAACTCAGGTTCACCCTTTGTGATCCGGATAAAGATCCCGGAGAATGAGGAGGTCATTGTAAACGACCTGATCCGCGGTGAAGTCGTTGTGCATTCTTCAAATCTTGATGATAAGGTCCTTTTTAAATCAGACGGCTGGCCGACCTACCACCTCGCCAATATCGTGGATGATCATGCGATGGAAATAACGCATGTGATCCGGGGAGAAGAGTGGCTGCCTTCGGCGCCGCTGCATGTGCTTTTATACAGGTTCCTGGGTTGGGAAAAAACGATGCCACAATTTGCCCATCTTCCGCTGTTGCTCAAGCCGGATGGAAACGGGAAGCTCAGCAAACGTGATGGCGACAGGCTTGGTTTTCCGGTGTTCCCATTGCAGTGGACTGATCCGGCCACCAAAGAAATATCTTCGGGATACCGCGAATCGGGCTATTTACCTGATGCCTTTGTAAACATGCTCGCATTCCTCGGATGGAACCCGGGGACCGAGCAGGAGATTTATTCCCTTGAAGAGTTGATCCACGCATTTTCGCTTGAACGGGTTGGCAAGCATGGTTCGAAATTTGATCCTGAAAAAGCAAGGTGGTTCAATCACCAGTATCTTCAGAAAAAAACCAATGAAGAACTGGCTGATCTGTTGGCACCGATCCTGGAACAGCATGGGATTTTACAGCCCCGGGAATATGTTCTTAAGGTGATGGCATTGATCAGGGAACGGGCCATCCTTATCCCGGATTTGTGGAACCAATCGTCCTACTTTTTCAAGGCTCCGTCAGACTACGATCCGCAAGTGATGCAGAAAGTATGGAACGATGCGATCGCAGTTACAATCGCTGCATTTGCAATGGCATTAAAACAGATCACAGAATGGAACAATGACAGTGTTCACGGAGTCGTCCAGGAATTTATAACAGCACAGAATATCAAAATGGGTCAGCTGATGAACCCGCTCAGGTTGCTGATTGTAGGCGGTAATCTGGGCCCGGGGATGATGGATATTGCGGTGACACTTGGTAAAGATGAATTTATCCGGAGAATAGAAAACGGGCTTAGATCTTTAAAGCAATGATTTTATTAGAAATACACGAAGATCCACGAAGTAATTGATCCCTTTTCTTCGTGTAACTTCGTGATATAAATTAAACCAGGATTGATGGAAAATCACGAAAAATACCTGAACGAAGCATTCAAAGAAGCCTTTAACGGTGTAAGGAGCAATGTGGGCGGGCCATTTGGCGCAGTCGTTGTGCTTAACGGGGAGATCATTGGTAAGGGCTGCAACCATGTATTAGGTGATAACGACCCCACGGCACATGCCGAGATCGTTGCCATACGACAGGCATGCAAGGCGATAGGCAATTTCGACCTGACAGGCGCCACGATATATTCCACCTGTGAGCCTTGTCCGATGTGCCTTTCCGCGATATACTGGGCCAACATCGGGATCCTCTATTTTTGTTCGACCAGGATCCAGGCTGAAGAGATCGGGTTCAAGGACAATCATATTTACAACGAACTGAATCTTGAGATCGCGGATCGTTCGATCCCGACAAAACAAATTGAGCACCCGATGGCAAAGGTGCTTTTCGGGGAATGGATGGATAAGATGGATAAGACGGCATATTAATAATTGTCAGGCAATAGGCAGCAGGCAATAGGCACGAGGGACCAGGCACCAGGCAATAGCGGTTTTGACAGACTTTACACTGTGCACTTTACACTTTGCATTTCGCACTTAAGACTCCAGCTGGCATGCGTCCTTCATAGCTGGTGCGCGTTTGTGAGGCGTGCCTGAAATCACGCATTCTTCAAGGTTGCTACTCTTTTCACCAGCCCCTCTTTGTGCTGTTCATCCGTACTATTGGGATCCTTCATCTCCACGAAAAGCTTGCAGGGAAGCTCTGCACAACCGCCACAATCCTTGAATTTCCTCTGGTTGACCGAGCAGTCGTACAAAGGACACGTCTTTCCTGGCATCATCTCTTGTGCCCAGAATGTCTGTCCTTTTACAATGTGACAACCGTTACATGTGACATTGAAAAATTCACAATCATCACAGATTAATCCACACGCTGAAATGTTCATACAGTTATAGTTAAAAGTTAAAAGTGTAAAGTTTAAAGTCTAAAGTGTAAAGTACAAAATAACTTCCCACGCTGTCAACTAGGGCCTGGTGCCTGGTCCCTCGTGCCTATTGCCTACTGCCTATTGCCTTCTTTGCAAGTAATTTCAAAATAAGCAAACGGAAAACTATAGACCAATTGATCCGGCAATCGGAAGCATCGCCTGGATGCTGATCCTGGCAAATTCATCGATCGGTATCCCTGCTTTCTCACATTCCATGATGTTTTCACGCTTGACAGATGCCGCAAACATTTTCTCCTTCATTCTCTTGACTACGGATTTTGGCTTTACGCTGGTAAGTTTCCTGTCGGGATAAACATAAGTCGTTGCAAATATCAGCCCGGTAATGGTTTCACCTGCAGCAAGGGCATGCTGGAAAAGAGTGCTTCGCTCTTTTCCCGACGCAACCTCATTATGCATGCGGATTGCATCCAAGATTTCAGGATCCACGTCATACTCTTTCAGCATCTCTTCTGTCTTCAGACCGTGTATATATGGATCCGCATTGGTGATTTCCACATCCATGTCGTGGAGGAGCCCGGCCAGGCCCCATTTTTCCTCATCCTGCCCCAGTTGCAGGGCAAGGCCCCGCATAACGGCTTCCGAAGCCAGGCAGTGGAAGACCATTTTTTCATTCTTCACATATTTATAAAGCAGGTCGAGGGCTTCTTTTCGGGTAATAGGCATAGCTCACTTCTTTATTGGGTATGGAGGACAAAGTTCAGAAATTTTCCTGCCGGGTATGACAGGAAAATTTTATTTTGTTGGAAGGCGGTGAAGAAAAAATGACGAATAGGGGAATGACGAATATGAGAATGAAATGACGAATAGGGGAATGACGAATAGGCGGATGAAATGACAAATGTGTGATTGACGATTCGACCGGGTGAATTGTGTTCGGAAAACATAAATTGAACCAGGACTAATATTCCCGTAGGGAATCCATTATGGTAGATTTTTAGGAAAAATCAGTTTTCAACCCTGTCGGGGTTGCATTGAGAAGAAATGACGAATATGGGAATGACAAATATGGAAATGCATTGACGAATATGCGAATGACGAATCCGAAGGTGAAAGAGCTATTGAAGATTGTCAGAATTACCATTTTAAGAATTCCGCCGTGCATGATTTTTTGAACGGTCGGGCGCCGGATGAGAATTAAAAATAATCAGGCCAAAAGTAAGGTTAAATATGTTTCAGGGACAATCGGCCAAAGGCGTGATCTTGTACAATTGAACAAAATTGTGGTGTGGGGTTGGATGTCAGATAAACCGCTACGGATAAGGAATGTAAAAAATTATTGTTCGTTAAAATCATCGACCGTTGACGGAATAAACTCACACCTTCAAGGGGAAGATACCTTAAATTCTGAACCTTACATCACCCATAAAAAAACCTAGCATAGAAACTTCCGAAGTGTACGGTTTTATTACACGGTGTACGATTTCAAAAACATATTTAAATGCAAGATAAACAGCACGATAGAATTATTTTACGGATTCGTGCAACACCCGGTGTCCGGTTTTAAGACAGGGATAGAAAAAAACATCAACAATTATACTTTTAAAGCACATAAAATCAATAAAATAAAATCTTTGGCTTAATAATTGTAATCAAACAGGCGTCGCATCGGTCATATTCAATGGTTCCGGCAGATGTTAAAAGAAAAATTATTTTTCAGGCAACAAAAAGCTATTAAGATTTGCGTAAATACGTTAATACCAGCACTTAATAGCGGGTCACGATGGGTGTATATGTTTGTTTTTCAATATATATTTTAAAAAAATGTTAAAAATATTCGCACTTATGTGTGAAAATGCTTATATTTGCTCTTTCGAAATTACACGTGCTACACAAATTAACAACTAACAACCTGCTAACATTGCTTTCTCTGAAACACCGCTGTTGACTAGTGTGAAATGATTTTTTCAGCTTGGTTACCACATATCAAAGGGTAACCATTAAGTCTTTGGAAAAGCCATCATATTGCCGGGATGGAATGCTTAGCCGGCAAACTGAATCAATACTTTGTTTGTTTTTTGAATGAAACGTTTTTTGTAACCTACTGAGTTTATCACATGGCATTACAAGTACGGAACACATTCTTCCCTCTCTCTTTTCTTCCTCAGCAAGAAGAATCAAGATGTTTTTCCATCTCTATTAATCAATCATGTCTAACTAAAACCAAAATCTTATGAAACGACTTTTCCTACTGATGCTTATGATAGTCATAAGTCTGGCGAGTTTCGCTTCGGTTGATGTTACGTCGACTGGCGGAACACTATCTGCATCGTATACTACGTTGAAGGCAGCATTCGATGCTATCAACGCGGGTACACATACCGGAGTAATCGCAATTGGTATCTCTGCGAACACTACGGAGACAGCACCCTGCGTGCTAAATTCAAGTGGTGCAGGTTCAGCTTCCTACACATCTGTGTACATCAATCCAACGGCCGATGGTGTAACCGTTTCCGGTGCAACAACAACGGGACACGGATTGATTGAGCTCAAAGGCGCAGACAACGTAACCATTGACGGTGATAACCCGGGAACTACGGGCATCAACCGTAACCTTACGATTGCAAACACTGCAGCAACTACAATTAACTACAACTCAGTGATTCGTATCTGTAACGCTGCAACCGTGGTGGCCAGTTCGGACAACAATTCTTTTAAAAACCTTATTCTGAATGGCAATGTCACTGGAGGAAATATTTCCTCCATCACTAGTACATCCGGATCTTCAAATACCTCATTCGGTATCTATGTCGGTGGAAACGGTGGTTCAACAGCTATAGATGCTCCAACTGCCATCACTTCCGTCACATCAAATACCATCCCTTCGGGAACAACGGTAAATACCCTGTTGATCAATAACAACCAGATCAACCAGTGCGCCAGAGCTGTCGTGTTCAATGGAGCAGCTGCAACCTGTTCAAGCGGAGTTACGATCTCCAATAACCTTATTGGTGACCAGAGTTCTCCGGCATTTGCATTCCCAACAACCACACCTTCTACAACAGTATATACCAAAGGTGTTTCCATTGCAGGAACAACTGCAATTACGATCAACGGAAATAGCATTAAGAATATCATGTCTTACGTAGGTACCGCAATCTCCGGTATTGAATTGACCGGTGCAATTGGAACTGGTACTGTTGCGATTACAGGCAACACCCTGGCCGACATTATATTAAATGCATCCGGATCTTCAAGTGCTGCAAGGGCAATCTCCTTGGCAAGCGCTTCAGGGACTTTCTCAATTAGCGGAAACACCATTTCCAACGTTCAGGGCAGCAGCAGTGCTCAGCCTGCAGGGATTTATGTTTCCACTTCTGCAACATCGGGAACCATTGATAAAAACAAAGTTTCGCAGGTGTACAACAGGTATGCAAGTACATATGGCTCATATGGAATCAATCTTGTAGGAGGAAACAACCTTACTTGTATAAATAACTTCATCTGGGATATCAACAGCGATTTTACGGGTGGAGGATTTTCTACTACTTATGGTGTTATTGGTCTCAGAATAGCTGGTGGTACAGGTCATAAAGTTGATCATAACACCGTTAGCCTGAGCGGAGCAGCTTTAGGAACAGGAACAGCAATCTTAACCGCAGCATGTGGTATTACAGCCACCACCCTGACAGGCATTGAGATGAAGAACAATATCTTTTCAAATGTCATGACCGGTGGTACAACGGGTGCTGCTCATGTTTCCTTGTGGTTGCCATCAAGCGGAACAAGTGCAATGAACCTGAGCCTGAATAACAATGCTTACTATTGCGGAACCGCCGCAAACCAGGGTGTTGGCCAGAATGGATCAACAGCGGGAACGACTTTCTACGTAACATTGGCAGCCATGAAGGTTTATACCGCTACATTATCTTCAGCTGGTACAAACGACAACCTGTCATTTGCTTCAACAGCTGCTGCACCATTTACATCAGCTACAAACCTTCACATTCCTGCAGGAACAATCGGACAGCTGGAATCTGCCGGAGCTACTGTAGGTATTACTACAGATATTGATGGTGATACCAGACCCGGACCTGCCGGATCAACTTTTGGTGGGGCATCTGCTCCCGATATCGGTGCTGATGAATTTGACGGAGTTCCTGTTGACTTAATTCCGCCGACCATTACTTATACCGCACTCCCCAATACGATTTCATTACTGGCTCGTACACTTGCCGTCACAATTACTGATGCTTCAGGTGTCGGAGCAGGTGCAAACCAGCCGGTTCTTTACTGGAAAAAAACTGGCGATGTTGCTTATACGGGCCCTGTTGCCCCGATATCCATTGTCGGTAATGTTTACACCTATACATTTGGTGCAGGTGTTGCCATTGGTAATACCGTATCATACTTCGTCGTTGCCCAGGATATTGCACCAATACCCAACATTATTTCATATCCGGTAGGAGCCACAATGACGACAAGTCCGCCACTGGCTTCAGCTCCTCCTGCTTCTCCAAGCACGTACCTGATCCTCGGAACCCTTTGCGGTAACTTTACCGTAGGAACTTCAGTTGTATGCGACTATCCTACCCTGACTGCAGCTATTGCTGATCTTAATGCAAAGCAATTGTGCGGGCCAACAACATTCACGTTGAAGGATGCTTCTTATTCAGCAAGTGAGACCTTCCCGTTGGTTATCAATTCCAACCCTGGTTCAAGTGCTGTAAACGTTGTTACTTTTGTGCCGGGTGCAGGAGTTACTGCAACCATCTCAGGCGTGGCTACCAGCCCCCTGTTAAAGGTGCTGACAAGTTATGTTGTTATTGACGGTTCAAATGCCGGCGGTACCGACAGAAGCCTCACGATTACAAACACAAGCGCTACAACGCCGACTGTATTGTTAATCGGTTCAACAGGAACTACCCCGATCACCAATGTTACAGTGAAGAACACTGTTGTCGTCAATGGTGTAAATTCAAGCTCTGCAATTCTTGTAGAGGATGCTACTGCAGCTGCTGCAGGTTATTTCAATAACATAACCTTACAGAACAACAGCGTCACGAAAGCATACATCGGAATTTACTGCCTTGCTACAGTAGCAGCTGGTAACGGAAACGGCCTGTTAATTACCGGTAATGCACTGAACGGAGCCACGACCAACGCTATTACCGGTCCGGCAATCTATGTTCAGGGTGTTGACGGTGTCCAGGTTACAAATAACACCATCAGCAACGGTCTCAACAGCTCTTATACTACCAACGTAGTTGGTGTATGGTTTGCTACAGGCACCAAGAACGGAACAATTTCCGGGAACACGATCTCGAACCTGAGCTATACAGGGTCAAGCAGCTATGGAGCTAACGGGATCTTACTGACGAGTGGCATTACAGGTGCGAACATTACAGTGTCCAATAACAACATTACGAATCTTAGCACCTCGACAGGTTTTGGTATTGTCACTGGTATTTATGTAGGTGGCGGTGCCCTGATAGAAGGTGTCACGATTACGAAAAACAAGATCAGCACACTCAGACAGATGTATACCGGTGGATACAGCGCAATTGGAATCTTCCTTTATTCCACATCCAATACATCAAATGTCCTCTGCGCTAATAACATGATCTGGGATGTTGCTGCATACGGTTATTCATCAACAACTACCGATAATGCATCAGGTATCAGGTTAGAAAGCGGCGGCGGTTACAATGTTTACGACAACTCCGTGAGCATGAATACCGACGGAACATCAACCTCAGCCAACCCGGCTGCATTGTGGATCAATTCTGGTGTTTCTGCCGCCGGTGCTGTGGATATCAGGGACAATATTTTCTCAAACACTACAACAATCGGTGCAAGTCATTATGCCGTATTGTGCAATTCAGCCAATACAATTTTTGGTGCAATCGACTACAACGATTATTATACAACAGGAGCAAACTTAGGTTACCTGGGTACAGCAACTCTTGATCTTGCAGCATGGAGAACAGCTACAGGCAAGGATGTAAAAAGCGTTTCCGGCAATCCTAAGTTCATTTCGGCATCTAACCTTCACATTCAGACTGATCAGATTACGGTTGTCAGCAATGCAGGAACTCCACTCAGCGTAGTTCTTGACGATATTGACGGTGACACCAGGGCAGTTACCCCGAATTTAACCGATATCGGTGCCGACGAATATACTTATATTCCTCCTGCAGTGCTGCCCCCAACAAGTGTAACTGCTGTTGCAACCAGCGCTACTCATATTGATGTTTCTTACACAATCAATGGAAATGGCAACAACGTAGCCATTGCATGGAACACTACGGGAACATTCACAGCTCCGACTCTTGCTCCGCCTACAGTTGGTTCAGCTTTTGCCGGTGGTACCTTGTTATCTTACGGAACAGTTTCTCCGATAGGACAAACATGTACACCGCAGACGCATTATTATTATATGCTCTACTCTTTTGACGGAACCTATTATTCATCCGGTGTTCCTGTAGATGCAATAACACCTTGCGGTGCATTCACCGGCCCATTCCCATTCCAGGAAAGCTTTGACGGAACAACATTTGTTCCTAATTGCTGGGCACAGATTCAGACTTTAGGCACGGGTCTTTGGGCACGCTCAACCAGCGGCTCATACCCGACCACTTCTCCTCATTCAGGAGCAGGAATGGCTTACTTCAATTCCTTCAGTTTCTCCGCAGGAACAAAAGCAGCCATGATTACCCCGGCTATCACAATGCCAGCCGGTGGTTACCAGGTTAAATTCTGGATGGTGAGAGATGCTGGTGAGTCAGCCTATCATGATGCTATCAATGTGTATTACAATTCAACAGCCAACATGACAGGTGCAACCTTACTGGGCAAAATTTACAGACTTAAGAGTGACGCACCTGCTGAAACAGGAGCTGACGGATGGTACCAGTACACAATGACCATGCCTACGACAACAGGAAGCACCCAGTATTTCATCTTTGAAGCAGATGGTGAATTCGGAGACAACATGTACCTGGATGACATCAACATTGATGCTGCTCCTCCTTGTCCTGCTCCAACTGCTCTTACTGCAGTTCCCGGTAACACTTTTGCAAACCTCGGATGGACTCCTGGCGACGGCGAAAGCAACTGGGATATTGAGTGGGGTCTTTCTACCTATACACATTTGGGCGCTGGTGCAAACACAGTTTCTGTTAACAGCGGAACTCCTGCACCACCTTATACGCTGACGGGTCTCACACCTGTAACAGCCTATAAATTCTATGTAAGAGCCAATTGCGGCAGTGGTTTATACAGTGACTGGACGGGGCCTTTCAGCTTTACTACGCTGGTTGCCTGTCCTCCTCCATCAAACCTCCTGGCAAAGAACATTACGCTTACAGGAGCAACCCTTGGCTGGACTGAAACAGGCACTGCTACTGCATGGAACATCGAATGGGGCTTAACTGGATATACCCACCTGGGTGCCGGTGCTACACTGGTTCCTGTTACATCTCATCCGTATGTTTTATCAGGACTTAATTCAGGTACAAATTACACATTCTATGTACAATCCGATTGCGGAGGTTCACAGAGTACCTGGTCAGGACCTTATAACTTTACAACCGTATGCGGTACCTATACTGCACCGTTTGCAGAGCATTTCAATTCTACTATAATACCGGCATGCTGGACAAACACTACAACTCCACAGAGTTGGTTATTCACAACAGATTGGCCATATTACGGAGCATCTGGTGTAGCTGATCATACAGGAAACGGCGGCAGTTTTGCCGGTGTTGACGGTTCAGGATCAGCAGGAATAACGGGTATTACATTAACCTCTCCTTTAATTAATGTTTCATCACTTACATCTGAAAGGTTACGTTTCTACCTGTTCAACGATAACACAAGTTCAACCAGTCTTGGTGATGAGCAGCAGCTCACCGTGAACTTATGGAACGGAACAGCCTGGGTACCCAATATCTATCAATGGGCTTATGGACAGAACATGGCAGGATGGCAGGAAATTATTGTCAACCTCGTTCCTTATGCTCCGTTCAGCGGACCGATCCAGTTCCAGTTTGTAGTTGACAAAGGTGCTGTTGATCCTTTCTATGATGATATGATCATTGATGATATCTATGTAGAGAATGTACCTCCTTGTCCGGATCCAAGCGCACTCGCAGCAGTACCATCAACCACTACTGCAAGCCTGAGCTGGAACGCGAACGGAACATCAGCATGGGATCTTGAATGGAAAGCAGGTGCAACATTTGTACAGGGAACAGGCACCACCATTACCGGTGTAACCAATCCGTATGTACTTGGTGGCTTGTCTGCTTCAACAACTTACAGCTATTATGTAAGAGCAAATTGCGGTGCACACCAGAGCAACTGGATTGGACCATTTGCATTTACAACCCTGTGTCTCCCATCCAGTGTGCCATTTGCTGAATCCTTCGATGGAACTACATTTGCTCCAACCTGTTGGGCTAACGTAAAAACAGCCGGAACAGGAACTGGTCTCTGGACCCGGGTTACTTCAGGAGTTGATCCAACTGCTACTACACATTCAGGAGCAGGTATGGCTGAATTCAACAGTTTCTCGTATTCTGCCGGAACAACAGGTATCCTGGTAACTCCATCCTTAAATATTCCAACGGATCAGTATGTTGTTGATTTCTGGATGTTCCGCGATAATCTTTATGCTGCTGATGCTGACCTGGTAAATGTTTACTACAACAACGTTACTCCTGATGCTGTTGGCGCAACACTGCTTGGAACCATCAACAGGTATTATCTGGGTACTCCTGCTGAAGCAACTGCAAATGCATGGTACAATTACAAATTCAACTTACCGTCAGGATCTTCTGGCAATGCATTTATAGTTTTTGAAGCCGTAAGTCAATATGGAAGCAATATCTTCCTTGATGATGTAACGGTGTATCTCCCGCTTGCACATGATATTGCCACCTTATCTGTCGATATGGGCGCTCTCGTTGCTGCAGGTGCTGTAACCCCCAGGGCTACGATTAAAAACAACGGGCTCAATGATGAAACATCTGTTCCTGTTACAATGACAATCGGTACCTATACTTCTACAGTCACTGTTCCTGCAATCGCTCATGGCGCTACCTTACAGGTATCATTTGCACCGTGGACGGCTGTTGTCGGAACATATACTGCACAGGCATGTGCTGCACTGAGTACAGATATGAATACACTCAATGACTGTGCATCCAAATCAATTACTGTTGAGGTGCTGACACCATTCTATGCTTATGATGCTTACGATCCGGCTGGTTTAGTACCGGAAGGCCCTGTTTCTTTCTTCAGGGAGCACCCGGGTAGTATCACCTCTCTTGCAGGCACTACATCCTCTGAGTTTATAAGTGCAGGTTCATGGGTCAATGGAACCTGGTATGGCTCAGAATATTATGATTCTACTGTTCCGGACGGTGGCGGCTGGTGGACGATTAGTCCTACCACAGGTACAATGACGCAAATCGCTGCACTGGGCAGAAGTTTCAATGGGATTGCCTATGATCATACTGCAAATATCCTGTATGGTGTTGATGGTGCTAATCTCTACAAAATCGTTCCCGCAACGGGCGTAGCTACGCTGGTTGGGACACTGAGCACGGGCGGCGCATTGTGTGTCAACCTTGCAACAGATGGCAGCGGATTCCTCTATTCCCTTGGTATTACGAGCAGCACTACGGAGGCTCATCTTTGGAAAATAGATCCGAATGCAGTCGGTGGTCCTACAGCTACAGATATCGGCACTACAGGATTGATCCTGTATTATGCTCAGGACATGGGCTATGATTATTCAAGCAATACAATGTATGCCCCTGCTTACCTGTATGCTGGCACAAGCGGATTGTATACCGTTAATCTCACTACCGGCGCGTTAACACTTGTTGGCAGCCAGAACAGTAATGAGCTCGATGGACTTGCAATTCCTTACTCATCAACCAAGACCCTGAACCTTACGTCAGTATTCCTAGAAGGTGCTTATACAGGGTTAAGCACGATGATGTCTGCAATGGACGCAACCTACGATGAGTTTGGAAACATCACTGGTGTTGTTCCAAAATGGGGAGCAGGCATTGCTGATCATATCACCGTTGAGTTGCACGCTTCTACAACACATTATGACGCAGGTTGTGATTGTCAGGTCAGCGATTATCCAACTGTAATTTATCCAGCCACAGATGTTCCTCTGAGTACAACCGGTACCGCCACTGTTTCGATACCTGGTGAATATAATGGAACATATTATCTGACAATCAAACAGCGCAACCATATCGAAACCGTTTCAGCATTACCACTCAGTTTTGCAGGAGCCACGATCAGTTATGCATTTAATGCACTGACACAGGCTTATGACGCAAATATGACGACAGTCCTGGAAGCCGACGGCGAAACAGTATCTCCACCGTTGATCTTTGGTGGTGACGTTAACCAGGATGGCCAGGTTGAAGCTGAAGACATGAACGAAGTTGGAAACGACGCTTCATTCTTTGTTTACGGTTACGTAAATACGGATGTGGTTCCAGATGCTCAGGTTGAATCCAGTGATATTAATATCGTTGGAAACAACGCTTCAGTTTTTGTTTATACACATCGTCCACAGTAATAATACCAGGAATCTCCCTGTAAAGTGCGGGGGGATTCCTTTTCTTGAATTTTAACACAACACAGATAATGAAGAGTAATTATTAACCAATTAAAAAAAAAAGTATGAAAAAACTACTCAGACAATTACCAAAAGCCATGCTGTTACTTCTTGTGATGCTGGTTTTTGTGCAGGCTAACGCCCAAAAAAGGCTGGCACCACTGGCGACAGGCGACTTCAGGTATACCCTAGGTAACGATGTTCAGGTCGACAGCAAGACGTTAGAATTCGACATCTATCTTATGGATACAGATGCTTCTACACCAAATTTCGAGGCTTCAATTATCCAGACTGGTATTCTTATCAGCAAGAGCTGTCTTAATGGTGGAACTCCTACATTTGCATTAGTTTCAGGAACATCAGAAATGTCAGCAGCTGAGATTCCCAATTCATTTGCTTATGCAAGTGTAAGCACTACGCAAGGTCAGCTTAAGATCGCAGGCAGATCAGCTCCAGGTTGCGGTTCAGGAACTATCCTTTCAACCACATCACCGGGAACACGATTTGGCCGTTTCAGGATTACCAACTCTGTTGCTTTTGCAACAAGCTCACAGGCTAACCTTACTTTCAACTTCAACAGTACTGTTCCTTATTTCAAGACCAGTCTGTATATGTACACTGTTTATTCACCATGTACAAGTACACTGCTCGCAACAAGCGCAGCTAACTGCTATGGTTTTAACTACAGCAATGTTGTTCTGAATCCTCCACCAGCACCAACAGCTTATGCAATGACCGGTGGTGGTGCATATTGCGCAGGAGCTACCCAGTTACCAACAGTAGGTTTGTCAAATTCACAGGTTGGTGTAACTTATACACTGTACCAGGCAGGAATTGCACAGACACCAACCTATCCGGGAACCGGCGCAGCTATCCCGATGGGAAACAGGCCAGGGACCTTCACCTATTCAGTTGTAGGAGTTGGAAATGGAACAGCTTATTCAGGAACAGTTGCGATGAGCACAACTGTTGACGTTACGATGAACCCGACACCAACTATTACGTTCAACCCACTGGCCGATGTATGTGTTGGCGGACCATCAATTACACTGTCAGCAACACCAGCAGGCGGAACTTACAGCGGAAATATTTACTTAACTGGTAATTATTTCAATCCATCAACTGTTGGAACCTATCCTATCACTTATAACTATTCCAATTCTTATGGTTGTGCAGCAGCTCCTGTGACTCAAAGTATCACAGTAAAAGTTTGTACACCTACATGGTCTGGTTTAGCTAACAACGAATGGAACAATCCTGCTAACTGGGTTGCCGGCAACATGCCAGCAGCTGATGGCGATGCTATCATTCCAGCAGGTTGTCCTAACTACCCAATCATCACAGTTTCAGAAGTTGTTAATATTGGCAACCTCACTGTTAGTGGATCGGGTGCAAAATCAGTTTTATCAGGTGGTATGTCAGTTTCCGGCGAATTGGTTATCGGTGGAAATCTTACAATCACATCAACCGGATCAGTTGATGTAGCTTCTGATGGTGCGTTGACAATTAATGGTAACCTGTTAATCGTTGGTAACCTGTTAATCGAAAGCCAGGGATCAATGATCACCAATGGATCAGTTTCCGGTACAGCTACCATCCAGCGTAACATTCCTATTGACATGGCATGGCATCTTCTGTCATCACCAGTTAGTGCTCAGCCAATTTGTAATGGCGTATTTGCACCAACCTATCCAGGCACATTCCCGGGCAACATTGCAACATGGGATTTCTACAACTGGTTACCAGGCGAATGCGATGCTAACTTACATTGGAGAAACTTAAGGACACCAACAGGTGGCGTTAACAATGTTGATTTCCCGTTATTGGCTTTTGCTGATTCAAGAGGTTATCTCGTTGCTTACGGTTCAGGTTGGGCACCAACCAAGAGCTTTGTTGGAACACCAAACACAGCAGACAGAAGTCTTGCTTTCTATGATGTAACCAATACATGTTCATGGGCACTTCCAGGAAACCCATTCCCATCAGCAGTTGATTGGAGCAAAGTTACCCTGAAAGAAAACCTGACCACTCCTTATTACTACATCTGGAATGATGTAACACAGAACTACGAATATTGGATGGACGGAACCCATTTTGGTGGTGTTAAGATTGACGGAAACATTCCTGCAGAACAGGGATTCTTCATCAAAGTTCTTCCTACCGGAGGTCTCCACTTAAACATTCCAAACTCAGCACGTGTACATGATAACGCAACCGACACCTGGATCAAAGATGCAGCTGCCAATAAATTATCACTTACCATTACCAACGGAACAAAATACAATGACGTTGCTTATGTAATGTTTGAAGATAATTGTACTGTTGGTGTTGACCGCAAAGATGCTGAAAAGATGTTCAGTATGAATACGGCAGTTCCACAGATCTACACAATCATCAACAATGATCTGAAAGCTTGCTCAAACTCTATGCCTTATGTAAACAATGGAACAACCATCCCGGTTGGTTTTATAGCTCCAGTTGATGGCAACTATACGATCACTGTTGGTAACATGTCAAGTTTCTCTTCACTGACCGGTTTGTCAATTGAAGACCTGAAACTGAACATCAACCAGGATCTGCTCCAGAATCCAGTTTACAACTTCACAGCAACCGGAAATGAAGATGCTGGCCGCTTCCTGTTACATTTTGCTGGTGCAATTGGCATCGACAACAAAGACAACAGCCCGATCAACATCTACTCAAACGAGAAGACCGTTTTCATTACCTGCACTGCTGGCTTCAAGAATGCCACAGTTACAATCAGCAACTTATTAGGACAGGAAATCGTTAGCCAGAATCTGAGCGATCAGAAGACCAACCAGGTGAACGTTAATGCCATGAAAGGTTACTACATTGTAAAGGTTCAGGACGCTTCTTCTGTGAAGACAGCCAAGGTTTATATTAACTAATCAAAGTATTAATCCATAAAAATATAAGACTATGAAAAAGCAATTCAGATTATTAATGGTTTTAGCAACGCTCTTTACCCTGGTGATGGTTCTACCGGCCAGCGGACAGGCACCACCTCCTCCAGCACATGGACAGAACGGGAATCAAACAGCTCCCGGAAGTGGCACCGGATGTCCTCTGGATCGTACACAGGGGATCATGCTGGCGCTGGTATTAAGCCTTGGCTATGCTGGTTTCGCACTCTATCAACGTGGCAAAAAAGAAGTTGCCAAAGAAGCATAATTTCATTCATTAAAAGTGCAAGCTCAGCAATATGAAAAAGAACATCAACATATTCATTTTTTTAGCAACAGTAATTATTTTTCTCTGTGTCGGTTCCATTTCCGCTTTCGCAGATGATCCGAACCCACCAATCGTGCCTGGCGATCATGGCCATGCCGGGGATGTACCTGTAGGTGCACCAATTGATGGCGGATTGTATGTCTTGCTGATTCTGGGAGCAGGATATGGCGCAAAGAAACTGTATTCGCTGAAAAATGTGAAAGCTGAGAAAACTGTTGAAGCGATCAAAGTGTCGAAGGATTAATCCGGAGATAATGCAATCTTTTATCAGTTAGCACTAACTGGAAAGGAGCCACCCTACAAGGATGGCTCCTTTTTTTTAATCCTTTGCCGTTGTTAGGGAAGGACGGTTCAAAAAAAAATGTTTTAATTAAGGAAAAAGGTATATATATTTGTTTTTGAAAACGTAGTGTTGCACTCCGGAGAATCAGGTTTTAGTTTTTTACGATAATTTTAGCAGCGGAAATATGAAAACAAGTATAAAGTTCCTGTTTTTGGGCGTTTTAATGGCCCTGTTTTGCAGTATTTCATACTCGGTGTATGCTGATGACCCTAACCCGCCAATAGTACCTGGGGATCATGGGCATGCAGGAGATGTACCGGTTGGGGCACCAATAGATGGCGGGCTTTCCATACTGCTGATTCTTGGAGCAGGATATGGTGCAAAGAAAATCTATTCCCGAAGGAAAGAAAAAGAGGATGACGTCAAGGCTTTATTGTAGCCGGTTCCTATAACACTCCCGCGACTTCTTTTCTCCAGGCTTAATCCCAGACATATTTCCATGTCCCGTTGGCTTGTCTTTTCCAGACGGTATGAAATACGCCTTTATATTCGGTCACTTTACTACCGGGCCCGGTCTCTTTCCAGGTATAATTGCCAAATGTATAGCCTAAACTACCATCCGCTGAAACATCTGTAAAAGAAGGGGTCCAGGTCACTGTTGCATTTTTATAGAGGGGATCAGCATAAAATTTCCGGATGTTTTCCCTGCCCCTGATCAGGGTGTCGTGTGATCGTTTTATCACAGCTTGTTCGTCGGCATAATCATAAAATGCATCGGCTATCCCTTTGTCTTTTGCTGAAGTTTCGAATGCTTTTTCGGTTGCAATAATCTCTTTCTTCAGGGCTTCCGGGTTATTACCCGCGTTTTGCCGGTTACAGGAAAGAAGAAGGATAGGTAAGAGAAGCAGGGCGGATTTTCTTTTCATAACCTGAACGGGTTGGTTTTGTTCTTAACAAAAATACAATTTCCCCGGAAGATTTAGAGACTGTTTAAAAATCTACCATTCTCTGGCAGAAGGATTCGAGATCAACTATTAGGATATTTTTAACCACAATGTTCACAATGATTTACACAAAGGTCACAAGGATAATTTTGGTGTACATTGTGCCTTCTTTGGGCCTTTGTGGTTAAATATTTATTCAGTTTTAGAATTTTAAACAGTCTCTTAGTTCTTTTCAAAGTCAGTTAATCTTGCGGAAAGTCTGAGACCCATATAAACAGTTCCTTCATCTGGATGATCCTGAATAAAATGCATGAAATTTTACGCAGACTGTTAAAAAATCTATACTTTTAGCATGCTGGACATCATAAACTGATCAATGAAAGCAGTCACCCTTAGTGAACTAAAAAAGGAGTTAGCCGGTTTGTCTTCCCGGAAGATCCTCGAAATATGCCTGCGGCTGGCGAAGTACCGGAAGGAGAACAAGGAGCTGCTCACTTACCTGCTGTTTGAAATGGATGAGCAGGAGTATATCAGGAAGATTATGGAGGAGATAGATCTTCAGTTTGAGGGGATCAACAAATCCAATATCTATTATGTGAAAAAGAGTTTGCGCAAGACATTGCGCATCACAAACAAATTCATCAAGTACTCGGGAAACAAGCAGACGGAGGTGGATCTCCTTATCTATTTCTGCCGGAAATTCAAAGAGTTGAAGATCCCGGTTAAAAAAAGCGTCGCACTGACCAATCTCTACGACAGGCAGATTCAAAAAATCAATAAAGCTTTGCATGCGTTGCATGAAGATCTGCAGTATGATTACGGGAAGGAAGTTGATAGCTTGAAGAGTTAAAGGGTGAGTGTCTGCAAGCGTTACAAACGCGCGCCATCGGGCATGACAAACGTGCGCCTGCAAATAAAAAAACCGGCGTTCGTTATTACTTGCGCCAGCTTTTTCGTGATATTGGAAAGAAGGATCTTTACCAGATTACAACGCGTTCAGCGTCGGGGACAGACATTTTCCCTTTGCAGCCGAAGGCATCCGTGAATTCTTTCAATTGTCCCAGTGTTGCAATGATGCGCCAGCGGGCCGGCGAATGTTCATTTGTCTGCACCTGGTTGATGAGGCTTTCGTTGGTCATATTTTCACGCCATACCTGGGCCCAGCCAAGGAAGAACCTTTGCTGATAGGTGAATCCATCGATCGGATCAGGTTTCTTTTTTCCATCGAGAGATTTCTGCAGTGCATAATAGCCAAGGGTTAAACCGCCGAGATCTGCGATATTTTCGCCCAGGGTCAGCTTGCCATTGATCTTGAATCCTTTGGTTACTTCAAATGTGCTGAAATAATCTTCGAGTTTTTTACCTAATGCGGCAAAGTTCTTGGCATCTTCGGGTGTCCACCAGTTGTTCAGGTTTCCGCTGCCATCGTATTGAGCACCCTGGTCATCAAAGCCGTGTGTCATTTCATGCCCGATAACACTGATAATACCACCGTAGTTAATTGCATCATCTGCATCAGCATTGAAAAAAGGAGGCTGGAGGATGGCTGCAGGGAATACAATCTCGTTATTGGTTGGGTTGTTATATGCGTTGATCGTTTGGGGAGACATCAACCAGTCAGATTTATCAACCGGTTTCCCTGCTTTGGCGATCATATCATTGTGATCCCAGAGTGAAATGTTTATGCTGTTTTCGATCAGTTTATCAGGCTGGATATCTATGGTTGAATAATCTTTCCACTTATCGGGATACCCGATTTTCCATGTAAATGCGGCAAGTTTTTTGCGGGCCTTTTCCTTGGTTGTTGAACTCATCCAGGTTAATTTGTCGATCCTTTCACCATAGACAGCACGAACGTTCTCGATCATTTCCGTCACTTTTTTCTTGGATGATTCCGGGAAATATTTGGCAACGAAAAGTTTACCCAAAGGCATGCCAAGTCTGTGGTTTACACTCATGACAGCGCGCTCTTCGCGCGGACGCTGGGTTTTAACGCCATACATGATCGTATTAAAGAAATGGAAAGATTCCTTGTTGAACTGGTCAGGCAGCAATGAAGCGTAAGAGGAGAGAACCTGCCAGCGGTAATAGGTTTTCAGAACTTCAGGCGGTGTTGATTTGATGAGTTTATCGAGGTTTGCCAGGTACTCTTTATTCTGAACAATAAGGGTATCCGTATGCAGGTTGAAGTTTTTGAAATAATCACCCCAGTTGATGCCGGGACCAAGTTTTTTCAGTTCTGTAAAGGGGATTTTGTTGTATATCTTAACAGGATCGCGGAGTTCAAAATTCTTCAGCTGGATGAGAGCCATTTTAGTTTCGAAGTCAAGAATGTTTTTTCCCGGGTCTGTGTCTTTCCAGTCGGCCATTTTGAACATCTTGTCTACATGCTTTACAAATTCAGCCCTGATCCTGACCATGGCTGTATCCTTGTTTTCATAGTAGTTGCGGTCGCCCATCGACAAGCCACTCTGTCCAATGAAAACAGCATTCATTTTACTGTTCCGGTCATCAGCACCAATGCCGACACCAAAAGGACCGTCAATACCGATTTTTGCAAGTTCCCCGCCAAGAGCGATCAGCTCACTGCTGGTTTTTGTTGCATTCACTTTGTCGAGGATTGGTTTAAGCGGTGTAATCCCGCGTTTTTCGATGGTCATGGTATCCATAAAGGAATGATAATAGCCGGTGATAAGCTGGGCATCGCTGCCTTTCTTTGGATTCTCCTGTGCCAGGAGATCTTTGATGATCCCTTTGATCTTCACTTCCCTTGTTTCCTTATCGAGAATTCCGAATGAGCCCCAGGTTCCTTCGGTTGATGGGATCGGCGTATGTTTTTTCCAGTTCCCGTTCACATAAGTATCGAAGTCATCACAGGGTTTTACTGTTTGATCCATGGTTGTAACATCGAAGGCTGGTGTCTTCTTTTCGGCATTCATCGTTTTGTTATTGTTTTTGCAAGAATAACTTATCAGCAGCAGGACTGCGGATACGGCCATAATGGCAATGTTGAAATATCTCTTCATTGGTTTATAGATTAGGCCACAAAATTACGTGAAAAATCAGAACTCCAATTTTTATTCGATATATTGGCCGATTTACTCGATGATCGGGAAGGATTTTATTTTTGGTCGGGTTCGTCCTGCAGGTCTTCTTCCTTTGCACTTTTTATCTTGTTGAGGAATTCCTTCGGAACCTCATCCGTGTATTCAGTTTCTTCCACGTCCTTGTCATTCACACCCCGGCCATATTTAAATTTAGGATTTTCCTGAGTTCCCAGGATGCGGATCGGGATTCCGACAATTCCCAATGGAGGTAGTCCAAGACGCGATTTAAAGTTCATGCTGCCGGTAAAGTTTGTTTCGCCTTCAATCCTGAATCGGAAACCGGAAATCTTCATCTTGGTCCTTTCGAGTGTGATCACATTGTTTTTAATCGTGGTTTTAATTTCGACTTTCGACAGGTCCGGGTCTTTGATCTTATCCCGCTGAAGGTTCTTGCTCATGGCGGTGAAGAGCTCAAGGCCCATGACCTTTATTTTCTTTAATGTCAGGACGCCACCACCCTCGAGCGAAGGGTAGATCGGGTTCATGCCGCCGTCAAGTTTGCCTTTGAGTGAATATTCGAGGGAGACGATTCCTTCACACTTTCCGGCTGATGTTGAGAGATTCCGGAAGAGTTCAACTTCGTTGTAAGCACGTTTGATATCAAAGTCCTGCGCTTTGATGTGAAAATCGAAGAATGCCCTGTTTGTGCTGATGCTCCCATACGTGGCGTCCATGTTGACTTTGCATCCGATGAGTTCAAAGTTCATTGATTTGAGAAGAAGCATTCCTTTTTTAATTTCTACGGCCGCATTGAAGTCATTGATGTCAAGCTTTTCATAGCGGATTTTTTTAATGTCGGCCTTGAATGCAAATTCTACATTATCGGGAACACAGACCACACCGGAAGGAGCGGCAGAAGCCATCGTTGCGTCTGACTTAACCTGAGCCTGGGCAGGATCAGCCGGCATTACCATATCATCCACAACCAGGTTGTTGGAATGGAAATTAAAACTTCCTTTCAGTACCTGTTTTTCGGAAAGGAAATAATTTACCACATTGCTCACGTGCCCATCCATCGTAATGTCTGAAGAGCCCAGTCGCGAATCGAATTTTTCAAACCAGATCTTGTCATTCTCAAAACGGAAAATTCCGGATTTTACAATTAACGGTTTTGGCAGATATTCCGACCTGAGCGCAATGTTCCGCAGTTCAAATTTTCCCGAATTATGCAGCTTTTCAATCCTTCCAGCCAATGCATCGCTTTGAAGACCTTTCAGATCCAGGTCTGTCGAGATAAATCCATCCAGATCCAATCCTTTGTACGAAAAAAGATGGTAAATTTTTCCGAGATCGATGGATCCTTTTGTGACGACATTATATGAAAGATTGTCCGGGTTCGACAGATCTGCCCTTATTTCAAAGGGATTTCCCTCAAATAGGAACGATACCGGGTTCAATTTGACCCGGGTCCCCGAAAGCTTCCCGGTCTGGTTCGTGATTGTCGCGCTGGCATTGATTTTTGTGACAGGCCGTGGATAATATTTGGTTTGCAGCAGCCCATCTTTCAGGGATAACGAGAGCGTGGTCAGAGGAAACAGCTTCTTTGAAACAGCATATTTCCCGTTTACATTGAGGTTCAGGTCGAGCATTCCCTGGAGCTGTATGCTGTCGAGTTTTACGACCTTGCTTAGATCAGCCAGGTTCACGCTGGTTGCCAGATGAGCTTCAACCGGCAGATCCTGCAAGCCTTTCAGGCGGAAGAATCCTTCAATCCTGTTTTTCAGGAATTCCGCTTTCAGGTTCTCCAGCTGAAGGTTCACCGTCCGGTAATCATGATTCTGGGCAGATGCTTTGAGATCGAAAAAGATCCTGTTAAGTGAAGCCGGGAGCCGCTTGTCGTGATAAAATCCGTTCCGCAGGGATGAAGTCAGTGTAAAGTCAGGAATTGAAAGCGGAATGGTATCGGGTTTTTTACTGGCTGGATTTTGCCCGGTATAATATTCACCTTCTGCTCTTAGCTTCATTGAAAAAAGTCCTTTCAGATCGGTGTCTTTAATATCGAATCCTTTGGTCCAGTTTTGAAGGTTAAGGCTTACATCGGCCTTGATGGAAACGAAGATCTTCTTGCTGCTGACGAGCCAGAGGGACGCACTGACATATTCTTTACCAAGTGTGGAAAACAGGGACAGGAAGAATGTATAGCCATCCTTCCTGAAATTAAACTCGCCCTTGAACTCGAACGGGATGTCTTTTATATGCAGATCATTCTTTTCAAACTTCATGTTCAGCGTATTCATGTCGATTTTCGTCATGAGGTCAGCCTTGATTGGTTTAGATTTGATATATGAGAGATGGTTGTATGAAAAATCGAAAGAGTCGATCTGCACTTTGGAGGCAAGCCGAAGAATCTCTTTGCTGAGGTCGCTTTGTCCGTGGTAATTTATGCCATGGGCAGTTATTTTCAATGGAATTGAGGGATCGGAGTAAATAAAGTCTGTTTTGGTGAATATGATATGTTCGATCCTGATGGCAAGCCCATCACCTGATGATTTCGGCGAGGCAGAAGTTGCCGCGGGGCCTGAATTATAGACATCAAAGTTTGAAGCACCTTTTTCATTGTACTCAAGCAATACCCGTCCCTGGTTGATATAGACCCTGTTAATTTTCAGCGGTCCGCCCAGGAGACTTCCAAGGTTAACGCCAAATGAGATGTCGTGCGCCCTGACAAGCGTATCTCCTGTAAAGGGAGCGGATGACTTCAGCGAGAAATTTGTCAGCGTGATTGTAAGGTTTGGAAAATGATGAAAGAAAGATACATCCATCGCTGAAAAGTTCAACTCAGTTTTCAGCTTTTTATTGGCGGTAGTCTTAACCAGCGCAGCAAATTTATCCCTGAAGATAAATGGTGTCAAAACCAGGAAAATCAACACGACGAATAAAACTGAGAATGTAATCCCCGTGATTCTGAGTACCTTTTTCATCTGCTGAATATCATCCGTTTAATGAGAACATGACTTCTTTCGGGCTGTTTTAGAACCGGCTTTCTATTCGTGATCGAATCCTAATTTCCATACAAGCGCAGCCAGGACAGCACCAATGATTGGCGCCACAAAGAAGAGCCACAACTGCGACAGCGCCTTCCCGCCGGCAAAAATTGCTGGTCCAAGGCTTCTTGCGGGGTTTACGGAGGTCCCGGTAACGGGTATGGTGACCAGGTGGATGAGCATCAGCGTGACACCAATGGCAAGCCCTGCCATTGCACCGTTTCCATATTTTGAAGTTGTTCCGAGGATCACGAAGATGAAGAGGAACGTCATGACACCTTCGATGATGAATGCGCTGAGTGTATTGTATCCGCCGAGATAACCATCACCCCAGCCATTGGATCCGAGTCCCCATTCGCCCATGGTGAACCCGGGACGCCCTGCAACGATAAGGTATAAAATTGCTGCAGCAACAATTGCTCCGAGACATTGGGCGATGATGTAACCGATTGCATCTTTGACTGACATTTTTCCTGCCGTAAGCACCCCGATCGTAACAGCCGGGTTGATGTGGCAGCCTGATATTCCACCGATGGCATAGGCCATTGCAACTACTGCAAAGCCAAAGGCTATTGAGATTCCCAATAAACCGATACCGCTTGGACCGGTGCCGGATATACCGGCGATAACTGCAGAACCACATCCGAAGAGGACGAGGCTGAAGGTTCCAATAAATTCAGCTGCATACTTTTTCATAGTTTTTTGTTTTTGTGATTAAATTCAGGACGAATGATTTGACTGACAATGTTTCGGAGCAGTCATGGCAACGGCTGAAAAAGGAGAGGTGGCGTTTCGGTTTCGGGTCATACAAGGCCAAGGTCACTGCAAAGATAGTGTTTTAGAGAAAAAACGCAAACGGGTGATTTAGCCATGATTCAAGCCTGGCTTTCTGAAAAGAGAAACCCGGAAGCTGGCTTTACAACGAGCTGGTCTATGTTGAAAAGAAGTTCTGAAAATATTCTGAAAGTAATTGCTAAATCAAGTTTTAATGATAATATTTGCTAAGTCTATTCTTGCCTGGATAAACAGGATACGTTCTGATCCCTAAAAATAAGAATCTATGAATAAACATGTACTATTTATTGTTATGCTGATGATTTCTGTCCTCACCATTACGGTAAAGGCCCAAAGTACTTACAGCGATTTTACAGCGGGAAATGAAGGATGGGCTATTACAGGAACCAATGGGCCCTATACAACTGTCTGGAATTCGGATCTTGGAAATCCCGGGGGCTGTATCAGCGGAGCTTTTTCAATGGATCCTCAATGGTATTACCTGGCTCCTGCCAAGTTTACGGGAGATAAGAGCGGTGCATACAACCATGCATTAAGTTTTGACCTGAAGCTTGTTCTGAGTGATTCCCAAAATGAAGCACCGGATGTAGTTATTATCGGGAGTGGGTTGCAGATCGTGTATGATCTTCCGCAGGACACCATTGATGGCTGGCAAAAATACATCCTTATTTTGAATGAGGCAGCCGGGTGGCACCTGGCCAATCTTTCCGGTGCTGCACCTACACAAGCCCAGATGAAGGCAATTCTTGCAAGTCTTACCAACATTGAAATCAGGGGAAGATACACGGCTGGCGAAGGGATGAGTTATATTGACAATGTTTACCTGAGTGTTACGCCGCCTATCAGTAATTTCAGCACCGATTATGAAGGCTGGCGTGTACAGGGGGATGCACAGGGTGGTACGGGAATGCCAAACTATCATGCTGCCGGAGGACATCCGGGGGGCTATCTTTCGGCGCTGGATGATGTAACCGGGGGAACCTGGTACTGGCAGGCACCAGGGAAATTCCTGGGAGATATGTCGGGCACTTATGGCCAAAATCTCAAATTTGACCTGAAGCAATCGGGGCTTGATAACCAGTTCGATAATTATGATGTCATCCTTCAGGGGCCATCATTCAAGCTCGTTTACAACACTCCGAATAATCCCGATACTGCATGGACAAGCTATTCCATTGCCATCACGGAGAATGCCGGATGGCATATTGACGATACACTGGGACCTGTGCCAACCAATGCCCAGTTCATGGAAGTATTATCCAACCTCCAGGAACTTTTGATACGAGGGGAGTTTATTGTCGGTGCTGATTCAGGTTGCCTGGATAATGTAAGCCTTGGCACAATTTCCGGAATAACGACGCTTAATTTCATCAGCTATGGCGCACTGACGATCTTCCCGAATCCCGCGAAAGAATATGCAACGCTTCAATTTGCTGCACGGCAATCAGAATACTATACCATTGACCTGTTCACTGAATCCGGCGATAAGACAGGTTGCCACAAAGAAGTCTACTGCAGTAATGGAATTCAGCAGGTCACAATTCCGCTGAACAACTTTGCACCAGGGACTTACTTCTTTAAGGTTAACAGTTCCCGTCAGACGCTGACAGGGAAACTCCTGATAAGGTAAAGACAAACACAGGGTGTCTCAAAAAGAGATTTCATCTTTCAATGCTCAGACACCAGGCCACAGCACAGGTGTAACACAGAAGGAGACTGGCTGTGTAGTTTTGAATAAGACTCTTGCAGTCCTGGTATTACTTGTGTTTTCAATCCTGGTCCTGTTTGAACGGGCAGATGCTCAGTTGCTCATTTCAGGCGATTTTGATGCCCGCGGAGAATATCTCAACCTGCGGAGGATTGTGTCCGATTCGCTGAACAGTAAGTCATTTAATTTTTCGGGCAGCGCCGAATTCGATTTCGGTTACAGGTATAAGCATTTTGATTCATACCTCGCCCTGTTGACTTCATACTCCAGCGGCACCAATCTTTTTTCGTATGCAAATCCCGGGACCTTCAGCGGTAATGCTTACCAGGCCTGGGTAAGTTACCAGTTCTCAAAATGGTTTTCATTACAGGCAGGGCGCATTGAGCTCTCATACGATGATCAGCGATTCTTCCAGGCACGCGACTGGAATCATCTTGTGACAAGCCATAATGCCGTGATTGCACACTGGCTGGCGCCGGATACCAACTTTATGGCCGATCTCGGAGTTGCTGCCAATAAGTTTCCCGGATTTGCTTCTAATCTCAATACTGAGCCAACTGTAAATGGCTACCGGTACCTTGGATTTCTTTATGCACATAAGAAAACCTGTGATGATAAATTGCTTTTCACGCTGACGGATATCTGTGATGCTTCCGACAATGGCGTGTCGAGAAGTGTTTTGTATGGCCGCAACACCCTTGGTTTGAGCACCTGGCTTGCGTGGACTGACTGGAATCTTTTCCTTACCGGGTTTTACCAGGCGGGGCATATCACTGATGGCCGGCGGCTCAGCGCATTTTATTATTCAGGATATTTTGGTTACCAGTTCACCGGGTGGCTGGGTGTGATGCTTGCTTATGAGCACATGAGCGGGGATAACTATGCGGATTCCGCAGAATGGAAAAAGGTTGTGCATGGGTTCAGCATGCTGTACGGCAATTCCAGGAAAAACATGGGACTGTCGGGATTCTTTAATGCTGCTTACCGGACCAATATCAATCCGGGGCTGAACAACCTTTATCTCACTACAACATTTACTGTTTCAGACGCTATTTCGATCGAGGCATCATACCATTGGTTCAGCTTACCGCATGCTTATATGAGGGAACTGGATCCCGTTTCGGGGAAGTATGTTGTCGAGAAAATTTCTTCAAGCCTGATTCATGAAGCAGATTTATTGTTCACATTTACACCTGTTGAATCGCTTGAAATCGATCTGAATTACTCTCTTCTCTTTCCCGGCCGGTCGTTATCGGCATTCAACGGATGGAACACCAATGGGAATAACATGTTCAGCTATGCCTATCTTGAAGTGGATTTTTCGCCAACCCTGTTAGGACCAAAAACAAAAATCAAACATCTCCATTAACAGAAAGTCGGAGGGTTAATTGTAAATTCCCCGTTCAGACTTGTGTCTACAATGGCAGAACATAAAAAACCCTCTGCGTTTTGTCTGCAGAGGGGTTAACAACGTCAACAGGTAAAGAGGATTTCAGTTGTTTATCGTTTTCCAAAACGCTTCGGGCAGGTCGTTGCGGGTTGGTTATGCTTTCTGATTTTCAAAACACCCCTTTTAGGGAAATAGTATGTATTGATAAAAATAAATATCAGGATGTGACTTTTTTTTCTTCCGGGGGGACGAAGGTGTATTGGAATTCAATCCCCGGTGATTCCGTGCCTGTCGATACATAGGTCGGATTCAGGGCTGCCTGGATGGCCTTTCTTTTCATTATTTCCGGATTTGTACCTACCATGTTTTTTTTCTTCGATTCGGTGGTATGTTTAAACACCTGGTATTTTGTAAACTTAACCCGCTTCTTGTTACTCATCGAAAAAATTATAATGGCTCAACCACGAGGATCATGAATGAATTGGGCTTGATTGATGGTCGTGGACGGGGATTTTCCTTTGTTGCTTCCGGTGTCGTTCCGACTTCTGCAACTGGCAAAAAGATCTTATGAGTCCCGAGGCTTAAGGTGATGGTTCTTGCACCTTTTATCGTTGTGACATTTTCTTTTACGCTGAACGTGTTTTTATCCTGTTCGAGAACGACGGTCATTGTTCCATCACCATTTGAACTATAAATCCGCTTTAACCCCGGGTCATATGCAACACCATCAACCCTGTCGCCGATTTCAGGTTTAGCAACAACTTTCCCGTTGTCAGCATCCAAAACGATCATCAATTTATTTCCACAAACAGAAAATAGTCGATGATCCTTGGCGTCGATAGCCAATCCGCTTGGTTCTTCACCAGGAGCAACAGACCAGGTGTTTTCAACCTTTAATGTCGTCGGATTGATCTGGCATATCTCGCTTTTATCCTCAATATTGACAAAGACTTTTCCGTTCCCGTCGGTGACTGAAAACTCGGGTTTGCCGGGAAGTGCGATCGTGCCGATCACTTTGTTCGTGGCTGCATCAATTACAGTGGCATTGGACGTTCTGCCGTTAAAGGCAAAAACCTTATGCGAGAAAGGATCATAGAGTATAGCATCGGGGTTGACGCCGGTCACTCTGATTTTCGTTAAGGTCTGCAATGTCTTCAGATCAAAGACCGTTACAGATGTATCCCTTCCGTTGCTGATAAATCCTTTGTTGAGGTCCGGAGCCAGTGCTATTCCGTGAACACCTTTTGTGTCGGGAATTGTTCCGACAACTTTCTTCTGGTTGACATCCACTACCTGGACTATTGTACCGTGCGAGACGAATAACCGGGATGAGGCATCATCAAATGTAAGATAGTCCCAGCCGCCATCACCTTCGATGTGGATCTTGTCGGCAATTTTATAGCCAGCTGCATTGGCTTGTGCGAACAAACGTGTACTGCCCAGTAAAAGCAGCAGGATCAAAATGAATGTTGATTTCTTCATGGTTTAAAATTTATTTACTTAAGGATGATCTTTCCTTCGTACAAGGTTGAATTGTTATTCAGGATCCGGTAGATGTACATTCCATTGAGCAGTGCATTCCTGTAAAAGGTATAGCTGACGTCTTTCTTGTTGTTCACAGGAATGTCTGTGTTTCGCACCTTTTCGCCATTCAGTGAATAGACTTCAAGCCTGCAATTCCCGAACATGGAATGATCTGAGGTCAGGTGAAAAACTGTTTTTTCAGAAAATGACGCCGGTGCTACGGTGACTTTGAAAGCAGGAGCGGATCCTTGTCCATCATTAATGCCGGAATTATCTGCAAACTGTATCTTCAGGATGGGATGGATTTCCATTTGATTCGGCGCAGCACCTGTTTGTCCGTGCGGTACATCCACGAAGGCTATACCCGTCACTTCAACAAGCGCGATATTAACATTGTCAATAGGGTCAATGCCGATATGAGAGGAAACCCAATTGCGTGCATCAAGAAATTCACCCAGATGCGCAGATGTTGCTGCAACCGGGCAGGTTGGATCCGGGACTTCGCCGATCATTGATTCGTTTCCATCAACCAGGACAAGGTGATAATCGTCGTCGGATTCATTTTTCTTGACCGTGATGCTGCATTTGATCCTGTAAGCCTGGAATTCTATTCCCGGCATTCTTGGCGCTGATGCATTTGGTATTGTAGGAATGTTGATCAGCGAATCGATGGTCGTGAAAACAGGAGTATAGTTGACCTGGGAAGCATGACTGTCAACAAGCACTTTTTCATCCCAGCGTTCAACACCTCCGCAACCCGAGCCGGGCATCTCTTCTCCATTTTCTTCTTTTGTAGTGGCAACCGGTACCTGTGCATGGAGTGTACCCTGGAATGTCCATGACAGCAGTAGGCAAATCAATATGTTTTTTAAATCGCTCAAGATTGGAGGCTTTGGATGATTGGTATTACTAGTAGCTGCAGAGAATAATTGTCTGGTTCTGCAAAGGTAGTTGATTTTGCCCTCAAAAAAAACCCCGCACTTTCTGAGGTGCGGGGTGCATTAAGTAATTCTAGGTAAAACCAAGAACCCTGTTGTTAATACAGGAGCTTATAAAGTTCATTCAGATCAGGGGATAAGATGACTTCAGTTCTGCGGTTTCCTGCACGTCCTTCAGATGTTTCGTTTGTCGCTATGGGATGATACTGGCTTCTGCCTGATGCCGTGATGCGGCTGGGATCAAAACCATTGTCTTTTGTAAGGATACGAACAATGGATGTAGCCCTTGCTGTACTGAGATCCCAGTTATCTTCAAAAAGGTTTGTTTTAATCGGGACATTATCAGTATGGCCTTCTATCAGGACAGTGATATCTTTTGTTCCATTGAGTACTTTTGCAAGCGTCTTGAGGGCTTCTTTTCCTTTGGGGTCAACAACATCGCTCCCGGACTTGAACAGCAACTTTTCTTCAAGCGAAACATAAACATTCCCATCTTTTATATAGACCGATAACTCATCTGTTTTATAGTTCATTAATGCGTCGGAGATGGAATTTTTAAGCGCTGACATCACATTCTTCTGCGCCTGGATCATATCCTGAAAATTCTTTAATCTCTTTGCCTGGTCGGCAATTGTCATTTTTGATTCCGTTGAGAGTGCATTGAGATCATTTTGAGCGGTAGCATTTGCATTCTTCAGCGATGCCTTTTCTTCATTCAGGCTGGTCACCTGGTTATTACAGTCAGATAGTTTACTGCTGGTGCTTGCAATTTCCTTTTGCAGTCTTGCACCGTTGGCTTCTGAAGCATTAAATTTTTTACTTGATACACAGGATGTAAATGAGAAGCTAAGAAGTAATAACAGGGAAGCCAGGCTATAAATTAATTTTTTCATTTTATGGTTTTTAACATGAATAATATTTGTACAAAGTTGATCTCTTTTCAGATTTTAAGTGTTACATAACTTTATAAATATCTTACATGATTCACACATTTTTTGGTGACGGTGTAAAAAAGATAAAACGTCCCCGGTACCTGTGCGATTAAACATGCAGCCCAAAGCCTGCAGATTACCCGCGATCGATTACTCTGATATTTTTTCTCCCAGCCAATTGTCATCAGGCATTTCCGGTATGAAGTCCTTAATATTTGCTAATGGAGAATTGCTTTCCAGGAACAGGATTTTGGTGCCTTTGATCTTATACCAGGACCGGTAAAATCCTGTGGTTGTCCGGACAGGTGCCGTAGTCATTGACATAACATCGAGGTTGGAATTCATGATGAAAGAGCTCAGTGTTGTTTCATCAGGGAAAATGATTCTTGCAAGTATCCCGGAATAATCGGGCGTACTGATATTTATTGTATACATGTGAAAGGCAAGGTTCTC
>Ga0209697_10001782_pt1 | contig 32337 bp, 24 predicted proteins | sample AliMusrvi5mmetaG_FD_184115 | JGI IMG/M metagenome (GOLD analysis project Ga0209697, IMG submission 184115) | Freshwater lake bacterial and archeal communities from Alinen Mustajarvi, Finland, to study Microbial Dark Matter (Phase II) - Alinen... | ecosystem: Environmental > Aquatic > Freshwater... | reverse complement strand
AAATTCAAAAGGTTATCAATTTTTGTTTTATTTTGTATAAATATTTTTTTTCAAAAATTATAGTTATAAAATAAATGTCAGATATTGATAAAAATATTATAGTTATTGTTGAGGATGAATCCGAACTGAATATGCTGATTCGCCTTGAAATGGAGAAAGCCGGGTACAAAACCCAGAGCCTTTATTCTGGTGAAGAAACTTTAAAATGGATATCAGAAAATTTTAGTGAAAATATATTTTTCCTTTTTGATTATCAATTATCAGACATGGAATCTCTCGAACTGATTCCAAAAATCAAAGTAGAATATTCTGAAATTTCATTCATGGTGCTTACAGGCAAAGGCGATGAAAAGATCGCTGTAGAAATGATGAAAATGGGTGCCTATGACTATATTGTTAAAGAAGGAAATTTTATTAAGCTATTGCCTTCAAGAGTAGAAAAATCTATTAATCAGAAGAATCTTAAAATTGAATTGGCTGCAAAGCAAAAAGAGATACTTATCAGTGAACATAAATACCGCAGTATTTTTGAAAATATTCAAGATGTTTATTTTGAAATAGATTTTAACGGAATGATTAAGGAAATCAGTCCTTCTGTTGATGCACTGTTTCTTCAACCCAGAGAACAACTGCTCAATGAAAATATTCAAAAATTCTTTTTCAATCCAAAAGATTTTGAATATTTTATTAAACTAATTCAAATCAGCAATCAGCTTGATAATTATGAAATGTCATTGATAACAAAAGATCAGGAAAAGAAATTTTGTACCTGTACATGCAAAACAATAGAATATCCTGATATTGCTGAAAAGATTATTATTGGGAGCATTCGCGACATTACAGAATCGAAGAAGATGGAACGGACCATCATGAATAAAGTGGTTGAAACCGAAGAAAAAGACAGAAAGAAATTTGCTGAAGAATTGCATGACGGGCTTGGGCCGATACTTTCTACGATTAAAATGTATATGGATTTGATTGAAAAATCAGCTGTTTACAATCCTGAGAGTTCTAAAAATGAAATTATAAAAAATATTTTTGATTTGTTGGATGAATCTATCAAGTTTTCAAATTCCATTGCCAATAATCTTGTGCCCAATATTATCAGTGATTATGGATTGATAGTTGCAATAAAAACGTTTTGTAATAAAATCATTCAGACGGGTAAAATAAAAATATCTCTTGAGTTTCAACTGCGCAACAAACGACTGAATGAAATTCTGGAAGTGATTCTTTACCGCACATTGATTGAATTTATAAATAACACGCTGAAACATGCGCAGGCAAAGAATATTCGAATTAATATACTTCAAGAAAACAATCATCTCAATGTGATTTATGAAGATGACGGTATTGGTTTTGATAGTGAAAGAATATTGAATCATCCTGAAACTGCTGAAGGTGTTGGGCTTATCAATGTGGTGAACCGCTTAAAGTCTTTTAACGGAACTATTTCATTTGATACAAAAAATAAAACAAAAATCAATATCAGATTAGACTTAGAAAATTTTCTTTAAAGAATTAAGAATTTATATTTCTTAATATGCTTTAGCAAACAAAACTCTTTGTACTGAAGGGTTTCCGGAATAAATACACTTTCCGTTTTCCTGTTTGTTGTTTAAAGGTATGCAGCGAATAGTTGCTTTGGTTTCATCTTTAATTTTCGTTTCAGTTTCGCTGGTTCCATCCCAATGAGCGCTCACAAAACCGCCTTTGTTTTCAATAATATCTTTAAATTCTTCCCAGGTATCAGCTTTGTAAGTATTGTTTACTCTGAAATCTAAAGATTTTTGATAAATATTTTTTTGAATTTGATCCAAAAGATGAACGATTTTATTTTCAATATCTTGTTGAAGAAAAGTTTCTTTTTCAAGCGTGTCTCTTCGGGCAATTTCAACGGTATTATTTTCTAAATCCCGTGGACCAATTGCTATACGCAATGGAACACCTTTAAATTCATATTCTGAAAATTTCCATCCTGGTTTATGCGTTTCTCTGTTGTCATATTTTACGCTGATATTTTTTGCTGCCAATGCTTTTTTAATGTTTTCAGCAACAATAGAAATGGCTGCAAACTGTTCAGGTGTTTTAAATACAGGAATAATAACAACCTGAATTGGCGCAAGTTTTGGCGGCAAAACCAATCCTTTATCATCAGAATGAGCCATGATTAAAGCGCCCATTAATCGTGTTGATACGCCCCATGAAGATGCCCATGCATATTCCAACTGATTATTTTTATTTAAAAATTTCACATCAAATACTTTTGAAAAATTTTGTCCAAGAAAATGAGAAGTACCGCATTGCAAGGCTTTCCCGTCTTGCATTAATGATTCAATACAAAAAGTTTCTTCTGCGCCGGCAAAACGTTCATTAGCTGTTTTAATTCCTCTGATAACCGGAAGAGCCATAAAATTTTCAGCAAAATCAGTATAAACATCCAACATTTTTTTTGTTTCTTCTAAAGCTTCTTGTTCTGTGGCATGAGCTGTATGACCTTCCTGCCAAAGAAATTCTGTAGTGCGCAAAAACAATCGTGTACGCATTTCCCAGCGGACAACATTTGCCCATTGATTCACTAACAAAGGCAAGTCGCGATAAGATTTTATCCAGCCACGGTAAGTATCCCAGATGATAGTTTCTGAAGTTGGTCGGACTATTAATTCTTCTTCCAGTTTAGCATCTTCATCAACAATAATTCCTTTGCCATCCGGTGAATTTTTAAGTCGGTAATGAGTAACAACTGCGCATTCTTTCGCAAATCCTTCAACATGCGAAGCTTCTTTGCTGAAGAATGATTTAGGTATAAACAAAGGGAAATAAGCATTTTCATGACCAGTGTCTTTGAACATTTTATCCAAGGCTGCTTGCATTTTTTCCCAGATGGAATAGCCATACGGTTTAATGACCATACATCCTCTAACAGCTGAATTTTCAGCTAATCCAGCTTTTATCACCAGGTCGTTATACCATTGAGAATAATTATCTTCGCGTGAAGAAAAAGTATTTTCCATAATCAGTATTTTGGTATAATAATTGTATCTTTAACATCAGAAACACAAAAGTAAAATTAAATATTGAGGAGGACAAAATTATGAAAACTTTAATCAGCATATTAACCTTGATGATAATTTTGTTATATGGTTGCACATCAATGTATAATACTTCAAACAATAAAGATGATGTATATTATTCTCCTAAACATGATAAAAATAATTCACAACCTGTAAGAAAGCAAGTTCCAGAACCTGTTCAGAAACAAGATTATTCTTCTAATTCTAACGATCAACAACAGAATCCTCAAAATGATCAATACAACAACAATGATCAACAAGGGAATAATCCTCAAAATGAAGATTATTATAATCCTAAAAATAATAATTCTACAACTGAAAAAAGTCAGGATAGTTATGGAAATACTTACGTTACCAACAACAATTACTACGATGATTATTATGATTATGCTTATGCTTCACGCATCAGAAGATTTCAAAATCCATATATGAATTATGGCTATTATGATGATTATTATACAAATTCATATTGGTACAATTATGATCCATTCTGCTGGGGAACTAGTATTTATTTAGGGTATAATTGGTTGCATCCTTATGGTTATTATGGTTTTGGAATGGGTTTTGGATTATATAATCCTTATGGTTTTGGTTATGGCAGATACTATGGATATAATCCAGGATATTACGGTTATGGTTATTATGATAATTATTATAACAGTTATGATAGAAATTCGCGTGGTGTTGTTAATGGGCCTGTTCGTACGCTTGGAAGTTCAAATAGCAGAGCATCTGCAAGTAGTAGAGGAATTGGGCAATCAACAAATTTATCTAGTAGAAACAGTTTGGCTTCATCAACACGTGTTGCTCGATCAACGATTGGAGATAAATATGAAAATGCTGTATCAACCGGTAGAATTTCAAGACCTACCGCTTCACCTGTAAATACTTCAAATGTAAGAACTCGTTCAGTATCTAATGAAAGAACTGTAAGAACAGAAGGTAATACAACAAGAACTGTTACTCGCAATAATAATACTAATGCAACAATAAATGATAGAAATACTGCGAATACCACAACGAATAATCGTTCGCAAAACGTTGCAAATCCTGCGAATAATCAAATGAATAATCGTTCAAATCAAAATAATACACAGGATAGAGGTCTCCGTTCAGTCAGAAGAAATGATAATAATACCGACAATACTTCACGCACAAAAACATATACATCTCCAAATTATAGTGAACCAAGATCAAGTCAGTATTATAGCACTCCACAACGTAGAAATTCAGATCGTTCATACAATCAACCAAGTCCCAGACAGGACAATAATAATCAGTCAAGACCGGAAAGAAATTATAATTCTCAACCACAAAGAAATAATAATAACTCGGCTCCTCAACGCAGTTATTCTCCTCCTGCTCAAAATAATTCGGCTCCTGCACCTGCTCCATCAAGAAGTTATTCTGCTCCTTCAGGTGGTTCATCAGCTCCTTCAGGTGGCGGAAGATCAAGTTCAGGTGGTGGCAGTAGCAGCGGACGTTCACACAGATAATAAAAAATAATTAATTTCTAATTTTTATAAAAATGAAAAAATTCATCATAGTATTTATTTTATTCAGTTTTCAGTTGAATATTAAAGCACAATATTCTTTAAATGAAAATGATGCTTTGCGATTTTCTCAAACCGGATTTGGTGGTTCTGCTCGCTCAACAGCAATGGCTGGAGCATTCGGAGCATTAGGCGCTGATATGTCTGTATTAAGCACAAATCCTGCTGGAATTGGATTGTACAAAAAGTCGGAATTTACTTTTTCCCCAACGTTGTTTGCTGGAAGTACAAATACAAATTTTAATGGCACTCAGGGAACTGCCAATAATTATAATTTATTTTTTAATAATATCGGATTAGTTATTACTTCAAATCCAAATGAAAGTGCGAAACAAAAAGGTTGGAAAAATATACAGTTTGGTATTGGGTTTAATAAACTGAATTCTTTTGATAGTAAAACTTATATTCAGGGATATAGTCCTTTTAAATTTAATGGAAATACTACGTATGGAACAATTATGGATGTTTATTATGATGATGCATATGGAAAAACACCTGATCAATTAAATGATTTTGATACTAAACTTGCATTTTTAACTTATTTATTAGATACTGTAAAGTCAAAGACTATAAATAGTGTCGCTCCAGATTATGCAAATGATAATAATAGCATTATTTTACAACAGAAATCAATAAAGACTTCAGGTGCACTAAATGAAATGCATATAAGTTTCGGAGGTAATTTTAAAGACAAATTATATTTAGGAGCTACACTTGGTATTCCTATTCTACGTTATACCGAATCATCAACGTATACCGAAACTATATTTGCTGATTCTGTTTCCGGGCTTCGTCAACTTTCTATTAAGGATGATAAACAAATCAGCGCTACAGGTCTTAATCTTAAGCTAGGAGCTATTTACAGAGCCACAGAATGGCTGCGCTTGGGAGCTTCATTTCAGACTCCTTCAATCTTTTTTAATATGGATACTCATTTTACAAGGACGATTAGTTCTGATTTTTCTGGAGGGTACAGTTATTCTTCGGATTCACCAGAAGATATTATAAATAATTCAATGATAACTCCTTTGCGTGCTACAGGAAGTTTAGGATTTATTATTGGTAAATTAGGAATGATAGATGTAGATTATGAATATCTGAACTATGCTTCAACAAGATTATCTTCCACTTCGTCTTCTACTTCAGCATCAACAGATAATTCATTTGACAATATCAATAATAATATTAAAGATAAATATGGTGCTGCTTCAAATATCAGGATAGGAGGAGAACTTAATCTCGCTCCATTTGCAATAAGAGCAGGGTATGCATTATATGGTAATCCTTATAAATCAGGTTCTGAATATGGTAACGGAGAACGAACTTCTCTTACTTTTGGAGTTGGTATTAGAAATGAAAATTTCTTTATAGATTTTGCTTATGTAAATACAATGTCTAAATCAAACTATTATTTATATCAAACACCTCAAGTTTTTGATTATCAAATGCAACCTGCATCAAAGAAAGTATCTAACAATAGTTTTATAACTACTGTTGGATTTAAATTCTAGTTTTATTGGAAAAGTAAAGTAAAAACTTCTTCGATTTTTGCCACCGGTATTATTTCAATTTTATATTTTTTAATATCCAATCCTTTGAGATTGTATTTTGAAATACATATTTGTTCGTAGCCAAGTTTTTCAGCTTCTGAAATGCGTTGTTCTATGCGGTTTACAGGTCTTATTTCTCCTGACAAACCTACTTCTGCAGTGAAACAAATTTTTTGTTCAAGAGGTTTATCTTCATTAGATGAAAGGATTGCACATACAACACCAAGATCAATTGCCGGATCATCAACTTTAATACCTCCGGTGATATTCAGAAAAACATCTTTGGTGCTTAATCTGAAACCACATCTTTTTTCAAGCACTGCCAGTAACATCCCTAATCTACGTAAATCAAAACCTGTTGAAGAACGTTGCGGCATTCCGTAAGCTGTGGTACTAACCAATGCTTGAGTTTCAATCAACATGGGGCGAATACCTTCAATTGTAGCAGAAATAGCTACACCGCTTAATCTTTCTGTTCTATGTGTAATAAGTATTTCAGATGGATTAGAAACTTCTCTTAATCCTGTGTTTCTCATTTCATATATTCCAAGTTCGGAAGTGGAACCGTAACGATTTTTTGTTGTGCGTAAGATTCTGTATATATGATTTTGATCGCCTTCAAACTGAAGCACAGTATCGACCATGTGTTCAAGCACTTTTGGTCCGGCTAAAGCTCCGTCTTTTGTGATGTGTCCTATCAAAAAGATAGGAGTGGCGGTTTGTTTGGCGAATTTTAATAATTCAGCAGCACATTGTCTAACCTGCGAAACACTGCCAGGCGTTGATTCTATTAATTCTGATTGTAATGTTTGAATAGAATCAACAATGATAACTTGAGGTTCAAGCGTTTTTATATTTGTAAAAATTGCTTGAGTTGAAGTTTCAGTGAGTATATAGCAATCAGGATTTGTAATACCGATACGTTCTGCGCGCATTTTTATTTGTTGTTCGCTTTCTTCGCCTGTTACATATAGAATTTTATATTTTTTCAGATTTAAAGCTATCTGTAGCATCAAAGTAGATTTCCCTATACCAGGTTCACCTCCAATGAGGACAACTGATCCTGGAACAAGCCCAGAACCAAGCACTCGATTTAATTCAGTATTATTTGTATTGATTCGTTGGTGTTCTTCAACACTGATTTCAGTTAAACGATGAGGTTCATTTTTTTCATTTTTTATCCATCCTGAAACAGCTTCAGATTTGGATTTTTTGTTAACGATTTCTTCAACGTAAGTATTCCATTCTCCGCACGACTGACATTTGCCAATCCATTTAGTAGATTGTGCTCCGCAGTTTTGACAAAAAAATACTGTAGATATTTTGGGCATAAAAAAGAAGATGGAAAAATGAATTTAAAGAAAAATCAGGAAATCAATTTTTATAGAATTCTTTGAATGATAGACCAGCTTTGCCTGTGACAATCATTAGCGTTTTGTTTGTCAACTTTGCTATTTCCCAATCCGCATTGTAATTAATACTTGGGCCTACTGTAAAATTAGAAATTTCAAGTTTTTTACTTGTTTTCAATTTGTATTTTCCAATATAATTATAAGTGTAAACATTAGTATTCTGATGTACAATCATCAATATACTCAAGTTGTCGCCTGAATCAAACGTCCATTCTTCATAATCCTGATTTGTAATATCAACAACATTTTGTACAATCCAACTTCCATGAATACGATTTTCAGCAGCTTTTTTACATCCGGAAAATAAAGTGAAACAGAAGATAATTATTAAAAGACTAAAAGTAAAATGTATCTTTTTCATATTGTTCAGTTTGATAATTTTTTTCAAACATTAAAATTAATACTTTTTAATTTAAATAATACATTTTTCAAAACATCTTTAAATGTTTTTTAAGAATTTTGGCACAAGGTATTCCTGAAATACTTCCAATAATATTTGCTGTTAGGTCAAGAATATCACGCGTTCTGCCGATAAATGAAAAGCCTTGTAAATATTCAAGAATAGAACCATAAATAATACTAACAACTAACGCTGTAATAATCGGATTTTTTTTAAAAACCTGAAAAGAGTTTTGAACTCCCAAACATCGTATCAGTAAAATAGTAAAAATAAAAAAGATAGAAAAATGTACAATTTTATCAAAATGAAATTGCTGCAAGAATGGGAAATCAGGAATATTATTTTTGGGAATTTCCAAAAGGTATAATATTAAAATTCCCCAAATTATTGCCGGCAAATGATATTTTATAAACATTAGAATAATTATATCTTACAGATAAAACCGTTGATAATAGTGCTATACATTGATCAGTGCTTTGTATTTTTCAGCGTTCATCAAGTCTTTTAATTCATCAATATTGATATTATTTATTTTTATTAGCCATCCATCTCCATAAGGATCTGTGTTAACTAGTTCAGGCTGATCATTCAATTTCTCATTAAATTCAATAATTTCAGCAGATGCTGGCATGAATAGGTCAGCAACAGTTTTAACTGCTTCGATGGTGCCAAATACCTGATCTTTCGCAATGGTTTCGCCGATTGTGTTTACTTCGATAAATACAATGTCGCCCAGTTCGTGCTGTGCAAAATCAGTGATGCCAACAGAAGCAGTCTGTCCTTCAATTTTAATCCATTCATGTTCTTTTGTGTAAAGTAAATTTTCTGGTATGTTCATTTTAAAAAAGGTTTAATTAATAATTGAATTTTCAAATATAGAAAAATAAATATATTTTATTACGATAAAGTAAATCTTAAACTGATTCCTGATCTTGTATTGGCATTATAATATTGATTGGATACAAATGGTTTTGTTCGGATATTATCAAAGAAAAATCGTATGGTAAGCTGTTTGCTGACCAGATAGTCGGCACTTAAATTGATAGATAAAACACGTTGTCCTGAAGAATATTGTTCATCATCTTCAATGATTCTGCGTAAAGCAGTTTTATTGGTTCTGATTGAAACATCAACTTTGATACTTAAATCGCTTTTTAATTGAGATTTTTGTCCACCCGTGTTAAGATTTAGAACAACATCTTTAAAGCGGTAGCCAAGTCCGAAAATCATTTCATTGCTGGTAACTTCAGTGAGTTGATTATTAGCGAAACTAAGAGAAAGATTTCGTGATCTTCTGATTTCAACTTTCGAAAGCAGATTGTTTTTCCATGTCATGTCAAGATTTATCAAAGGGCCAAATTGTTCAGTGATTGATACTGCTGCTACTTCATTTTTAGGTATAAAATTTTGTTCACCGAGTGTTTCACGAACATATTCATACCCTCCACGATCACCATAATCCACAGGAAGACTAAATGAGCCTACATTATAGCGAGAACTATATGAATGCGACATGGTAATACTTTGAAAATATTCTTTAACAAAAGAAATTTTTGATAACCCATTATAAGTAATTCTCCAGTTAGGATAAGGTATTTTCTGCAAGAAATTTTTTGATAATTTATTCTGAAAAATATCAAGCGCAACATTATTTGGATCTTTTCCTGTATAGGCAGAAATAAAAGCAGGTATCAGTACGCTCTGCGAAGTAGGTCCGTATCCTTTTGGAAATCCATTGGCATAAGGAAGCGAATCAGCAGCAGTATATACTTGTCCATTGTAATTTGGATTTTTTGAAGCTAAACGTTTAGCAATAATTAATGCAGCATCTTTAAATTTTTGGAATAATTTGGAACGTCCATTTTTATCATCTGATACAAAAGCCGTTTTGTATGAAAGAATAGACATACTAAAGGTTCCCATTTGCGTATGCGTAGTGGTGTCAAGTCGTCCGTTGGAACTGGCGAGATAAGATTCAGTGCTTAAAGTATATGTACTGCTTGCCATTAGCTGAATTCGGAGATCTTTGATTGGTTCAATAGTTGCATTTACTGAAAGATTTTCACTGTGTTTTGCAGCAAATGGTCGCATCACAACTTGTTGAATTGATCCATTCATGTCAGGAACATTGCTCAAATAGCCATGTGAGTAATAGGACTCAATTCCTTTATCTTGCAGCCCAAAGACAAATCCCGGGCTTGGAGCATAATTTGAATTAAGATCCATGCCAAGAATTTGAGGTGTTCTATTGAACCCTGGAATGAATAAGCCATTTGTTTCAGAATAGGTAAAGGAAATATTTTTAACTCCCATCAGAACTTTCAGTGTATTATCAATAATTAATTTTACAATATCAACTTTAACAGAATCTTTTATTTCTTCTTTGCCTTTTTTCTTTTTTTGATTTTTCTTGTGTTTTTTTGAATTGAAAAGTGATTTTCCATTTTTTGATTTTTGATTTTTATCAGCAAGCGTTTTTTTAGCTTTTGGTGCTGCGGGTTTTGTCTGATTGAGATTTTTTAAATATCTGATTTTGTTATAAAGTGTTGCTGTGTTAAAAGAACCATTTACTTGATGTGAATTTCCATTTTCAATATTGTTTTCTAAATTCATAGCTGAACGTGGCGGGGCTGTCCAGTGATATTCACCACCGTAAGTATAATTACAACTAACCCAATCAAGCATTGGGAATTTATTTATTGGTATTGTATAATTGATATTTATTTTTTGATCATATTGCCTCATGTCGCCAAAGCTGGAAATATTATTCCATATAATTTTTTTATCATGTTGCGAATAGTCTTCAATTCGTCCATCAGGCTCAATCACTTGAGCAGAAGCATTGGCAGAATAGTCAATGCGTAAAGCTTGTGTGAGATCATATTTAAAATTATACTGGCGTGTCCATGTAAAATTTTTCAGATAATTATATTGGATAGGAAGGTCATACCCTGAATTATTTCGAAGCAGATATTCTTCGTAGTCACGGTTAATATCTGTTCTAAATGAAAGCATTTTAGGTGTATAATAAAAATTAAAATCTCTGAAGAGTGCAAATAAATTGCCTTTTGAAAAAAGTTTAATTTTTTTGAATGGTTGAACTTTTTCAGGATTTGTAGTGAAATTATAACCTAATGCTCCTTTATGTTTTCTCTGTAATTGAAAGTCATAATTAATATTATGCGATTTGATTTCGGAGAACGCATACGTTATGTCAAAATTTGAAATATCAAATAAATGAGCTTTTTTAGCCATATTGGTTCTTTCTTTTCTGACATTCATGAAATTCAGATTTTTTCTTTCTGTATATTCTTCTGCACTTTTTTTGTATGAAGTTGCTTTAGACTTGTTGCTGGTATCAGTAATCAGTTTAATATCATCTGTAAGCGTGACATCAGGATCTAAAGGATCGTATTTAGGAGTAGTTACAGTTTTTGAATAATCATAATGCATTGGGATTTTTACTCCTGATTTATCTCCGAAAAATTTACCGAGTTCGATATTTGTTGCAAAATCTATTTGTTTAATCGTTGACGTTTGCCGCTCATTTAGTTTTTTATCAATACTTCCAAAGCCAGGTGTACTGATGTTTCCGGCTATTGAAATATTTCCAAGATCGGCAAGTGTGGCATTCACTCTGCCAAGTGCTGCCCATCCTCCATTTTCAACAAAATCAGTGAGTCGCAATTCATCTATCCAAACTTCAGCACATTTTGGTTGTGCATCGTCTTTTGAAGTAATGCTATATGTTTTTTTTGGATTTCGAACACCTATCATGATGACCTGAACTGACTGTATATTTGGAACACCTGCTACTGTAATTCGTTGCCCTCCTGCCAGAGTAGTATCATAAGGCTGCGAGAGCGAAACATGAGCAGCAGGATTGCTTAATAAATAATTTCTTTGTTCTTTAATTTTTACTAATTGTGAAAGGTCAATTTCAATATTATTTTGAGGAGGCCATATTTTTTCTCTATCTGTTTCACTGATAGATTCTTCAGAGGAATATTGTTTTTTTTCTGTAACTTTTAAAGGAATCTCATATTCATAGTAATTTTGAGTAAAATCAAGTCCTAAACGAATAAAGAGTCGAAGGTCGTCATCTTTTAATTTATTGCTTGTTCCTGGATCTTCAACATGTGAGAACATCTGAATTTTTTTGTATTGACGCATGTCTAGTTCAGATGTTTTATAAATTGCTCTTGCATCACCGTCAACAAGATTACAAACTTGCATGACCAATGATTGTTCATTTAATTTAGCAAGATTTGTGGTTTGAACATTTATTTCTCGTTGTATGTCGGGTGGAAGTACATAAGGGATTGGGCTTCTTTTTCCATTTTCTTCGATATTCACTGCTGAGATACTAAAATCTGTTTTGCTATAATCTGTTGGAACATAATCTCCATTTTGGAGTAAGGTTTGATCATATTTTCTCCATTCTGATCTAACTAATTGCAACGTAGCAAAACGACAAGTGATTGGTTCCTTGAAATTACGCATGAACATTCTCATAAAACGTATAGATCGAAAATCCTGAATGTTTCCAACGACTTTGTCAGGATTGTGAACAGGGATTCTGAATTGATACCATTTTACAGTTTCAGAGTTGCCATTTTTTAAACTAACAGAAGTTTCAAGAATATCGGAAATATAATTTTGTCCAATATTCATTTTTTCAGGTTTGAGATCAACTTTATATTGGAAATATCTTTCTTCTTCGCTCAACGTATTGTCTCTGTTGATATCTTCCACGTCTGGCGCATTACGGGCTATTGTCGGATATCCTTTACTGTTTTGTTTTGAATATTGTTCAGACGTTGGTGTATTCCCTTCAGTTCCGTTAAATTTTTTATAACGATCAAGAATACTTACTTGCGCATTGTCATAATCATCACCCCAGAAATAATGATAATCATCTGCAGATGGGTCGTTATAAGCTTGTTTATAGGCGTCAGAAGTTTCTCCGAAAGCGTTTTTTAACATCCCTAGATAATTATAACTTGGGTTGCCTTTAATTTGAAAATTTTGAGAGAAGAATAATCTTTCATCAGCATCTCCTAAACCATCTAGTCCAACATCTTGATATGGGCGGGATGCAGGATCAGCATCAAAATTATTGACAATAGGAGTGATGGTTGGTACTCGTCCCCAAACCGTCGTGTCAACATTGGTAATAGTGGTAGATGGAGGTAATCCGTTTTCATAGCTTTGACGTGAGTCACGAAGAATATCTTCTGATATTTCTCCAAGATTAAAGTATAATTCACCTCCTGTCACGTTTCCGTTTTTGGTTGTAGAATTTTTAATGAAAGGATCCATTAGCCAGAATTCAATATATTCCACATTGGTCAATTCAAAGTCGGATGAGACTATACTTCTCATCATACCACCCCACCGTGTTTCTGGATTTAGCAGTTTCCCTGTTGAAGAAAGTCCTTTTGAAAAAGAACTTCCTGAAACATCATAATTATAAGGACCTCGTTCTTCAGGATAAAAGCTAAGATTTAAAACAGGAATATTTATTGGTTGTGTATATTGTGATTCTTTATAAGGGAATACTTCATTTTCAAGTACTTCACGTACATAATCATTTGATTGCTGAGTTATATCGCTTTTAATGTGATCAGGTGTAAGTGTGTTATTTCTCAAAAATGAAGGATCAATTACATACCAGTTGAAAAGAGCTCTGTTAAAACCATATTTTATTCCGGTACCTGTTGCTGCTTCAGGAAAAAGATCTGTTTGTCCTTGAGGTGTACTTGAAAGAAACCATGAACCATAATCTTTAAGGTCAATGGTCGCTTTACTTCCTTCAAAATCGTCAATATATGAATTTCCGTTTTTACCAACTCTTTTTGAATGACCTGGGATAAGATTCGCAAATTCGCCGGTGGCACTGATCTGTGACGGTGCTTTTGTATGGATAAATGGAAGTTTATCTACCATTTTGGTCAGCCATTTGGATTCTGTCTGATAGGAACCATTCATTCCCCACATTGTATTTGAGATCGGTTCATTACCGAAATTTACTTTTTGGGTTAATGGTGTTTCTTTCAAATGCATGATGGTGCCGCCAATATGAAAGTTTTTTGAAAAACGATAATCAAGATTTGTACCCATCAATGTTTTCATCTGCATTCCAAATAATGAATTATTTTCAAAAGAAACATTGATTGGGGTTCCTGAATTTAGTATCCCTTGATTTATGATTTTTACGCGTCCAAGCATATAATCAACAGTATAATCAACATTTTCCTGAAGTTTGATTCCTCCGGCAGTTACTGTCACAGAATTTTTAGGTATGTTCATTGCATTCAATGAAATCTCTGAACCGGAGGCAGATTTATAAGTTCCTTCGATTGTGAACTTATTTTGTTCCGGATGTTGCTGTGCCATTACAATACTCATTGAATATAATGAGTCGTAAGCATATTTTGATGCAAGTGCTGAATTTGGATTTGCACTATCAATAGCCGTTCTCATATCTTTACCGAAAGGTTCAAGCATTGGAAAAAATATTCTTCCGTTGGAAGATTGCATAGTTCCACCTTGAGTGGCAGCATTATCAATAAAATCAAAAATTCCATCGGGCTGTGGATCCAGTCTGGTATTCAAACGATCAAGTCCTAATGCACGAATAATAGGTACTCCTTTTGCATTTCCTTCACGCAAATAAGCCATAGGTACTCCTGTTGCATTATCGCGGTATAAAATATTCAAACGAAAATCTTGGCTGTTAACTTGAAATGCGCTAAGAGAATAAACATTTTTCATCATTAGTTTCCACAGAGGTATTTTAGTATTAGGCGCCGTACTTTTTATTAATTTTACCAATAATGATTTTTCAGTACTGATGCCCTCTGATGAAAATTCTCCCACCTGATAAACACCAGTATCTCCGAAAATAGTGTATTGATAAGCTACTGCCAGCACTTGGGAAGGATTCAAAGAAGTGTTAAGTGAAATAAATCCAAGTTTACTGTTGAATGTATATTCGCTTTGAGTTAGACGACGGGCTTTTTCAACCTTTTCATAGTCAATACCCGAAGTCATGTTTCTCCCACTTAAATAATTATTCATCGTATTGATATTTCGGATAAATGAATTATTCATATCAGCGTATAAACTGTTTACTTCATTGCGTGGTAAGGTGTCAGTAGCTTTGAAAATAGGTTTATATAATTTATAATTTTTATTGTACGGATTGTATTCGCCTAAATCCATGAAAGCTGCAATATTACGGTTATCTGTGGTGGGTGGCCCAATATTTGTAACCCAGACTTCTATTTTTGTGATATTAACAGCAGAGTTAACAATAGGAAGGTTTTTTAAGGACGAATTATATGTGTTTCTAAAATATTGTGAAATGAAAAAGTGTTTATTATCTTCATATTCATCAGCGCGTAGTTTAAATTTGTTCAATTGTGCGCCTCCTGAAACTTGAATGGATGATGATTGGCTCTTTTGCTGTGAAAAAACACTTGTCACAAAAAGTTTTCCAAATTGAAGTTTTGTTTTTATACCGAAAAGACTTTGTGTTCCGGTGATTAGCGTTCCGGATAAAGGCATTGAAACATCACCTGCTTCAATGTTTTTGATGATTTCGTCTTCCTTGCCTTCATATCCAAGTTTCATTTTATTTTCAAAATCAAATGTGGCTTCGGTATTATAGTTTGTGGCAAACTGAATCTTATCACCAATTTTGGCAGTCACATTCATTTGAATTTTTTCCTGAAAATCAAAGTTGGTAGTTTTACGTTGTTTAACGTCTAATGCAGGATCATCACGGCGATTATGCAATATCCCAAAAATTAATTCTGCTGAACCTTGTGGTCGAATATCAATTGTACTACTGCCAAATATTTTATCTAATAATTCTCCACCCGGTAAATTTAATTTTGGAATTAGACCACCTTTTTTATCAAAGCTTTGCGCTTTGCTTCTTTGCCTCCAATATGTTTGCAGTGCGCGATCCATATCATAATTTTGATATTCTTTGAATGACATGGTATTGGCAGGTTGGTAGCTCTTGTCACCAATTTTATCTTTGAAATCATATTCATTATTTTTCGGATCGTATTCAACATCCGTATGAATATTTTTTGGTTGTTTTAAATATAAATTACTTTCTTTTTGTGGTCCTTTGTAAGGATATTCTTCTTTTGGAGTGATAGGATAAGGCAAATCAACCGGTGGTGACATTTCTTTTTTAGGTGTGTCAGGAGGATTGATATATAAAGGATTTTTGTGAAAAGAGGAATAGTTTTTATGTGCATTTGATAACCATACGATGAGGGTGAGCAAAAGCAGAATAAAAAATCTGAAAATATATGTAATTCGCTGGTTCAAATCCTTTTGAAACTATTGATATTAATTTATTTTACTGAATTTATCAGGCAATAATATTATAAATTTTGCAATGCAAGTTTAATCAAATCCTCAACTGAAAGTGCATCTCCTTTTTGTGAAATTATTCTGTCCAGTGTTTTTTCAGCTGATTGCTTTGAGAATCCAAGCATTACAAGCCCTGATAACGCTTCTTCCCTGTTTGTATTGTGTGCTGAAGTTAAAATATCTTTTGAAATATTTACCTTGCTAATCTTGTCTTTTAGGTCAAGAATAATGCGTTGTGCTGTTTTATTGCCAATTCCTTTGACGGATTGCAGCATGGAGATATTATTGTTTACAATAGCTTCAACTGCTTTTTCAGGAGACAATGATGAAAGAATTAACTGTGCTGTTGATGAGCCAACGCCTGAAACAGAAATCAACATGCGAAATAATTGCCTTTCGTCTTTGTCAAAAAAACCATATAAACTCATTGCATCTTCGCGTACGGCAAGATGTGTGTAGAGCAGACAATTTTCATCTTTCAATTTAGAGTATGTATTTAAAGAAATATTTATTAAATACCCAACGCCATTGCAATCTATAACTGCTGATGCCGGATTTTTTTCTATCAATTTTCCTTTAATAAAATCGTACATACAAAAATATTATTTAACTATTTTTAATTTATTTAACTTGGCTGATTGCCCATTCAAGCGCTTCTTCAAGCATTTCTGTAGGAGGAGTTTTAATTATATCGGTTTTCATTAAATGCTGAACCAATTCACGCGATGCATTAATATCGGTTTTTGCTTTTGTAAATGCTTCTTCGCGTGTCATGTGAATGCGAGCAACTCCGTCTTTTATAGCTTGCATCGCTACATCAGCTGATTCATGCGGAAATACTTCGGCTTCTTCCATTGATGGCACAATATTTTCAGGATGAATGCCTCTTTTCTCAGCAAAATCAGCCAGTGAATGAGCGGCGCAAATAGCCATATTATCTGTGATTTTTTTTGCACGAACCATCAAAGCACCTTTCAGAATGCCAGGAAATCCAATCGAATTATTCACTTGATTAGGAAAATCTCCGCGACCAGTGGCTACAATATAAGCGCCAGCTTCTTTAGCAGCGTAAGGATAAATTTCAGGGATTGGATTTGCACATGCAAAAACTATTGATTTTTCAGACATCACACGAATCCAATCTTGTTTCACTTCATCCGGTCCGCATTTTGAAAGTGCAATCAAAACATCTGCACCTTTCATCGCTTCTTCAATTGTATTGATTTTATTGGGATTGGTGGATTGACAAAGTTCCCATTTGCGATAAAAACGTTTATCATCTTCAATATCTTTTCTGTCTTTGTGCAAACCTCCTTTTGAATCAAAGATAATCATCCGATCAGGATTAGCGCCGTCAGTAATGAGAAGTCTGGCAATCGTAGTGTTTGAAGCGCCAGCACCATATAAAACGATTTTTATATCACCTATTTTTTTGTTGACAAGCTTCAACGCATTGATAACTCCTGCAAGTGTAACACAGGCTGTGCCTTGAGCGTCATCATGCCAAACGGGAATATCGCATTCATCACGAAGCACGTCAAGTACTTTAAAACAATTTGGTTGTGAAATATCTTCAAGATTCACAGCGCCGAAGCTGTGTTGAACCATTTTTACAAAATCAATTATTTTATCAGGATCATTTTTCCCTTGTGCGTTTTTACTGTCAATACACAAAGGAACAGCATCAATGCCTCCGAGATATTTCATCAAAAAAGCTTTTCCTTCCATAACGCCCAATCCGCCTGATGGAGAACAATCACCATCGCCCAGCACACGAGTTGAGTCGCTTACTACAGCTACAAAATTTCCTCTGCTTGATAATTCAAAAGATTTTTCATTATCATCACGAATCATGGTTGAAACCATTGATACGCCTGGTGTATACCAAACATTGAACCAGTTGAACCCAAAGACACCTGCTTTGGGAATTACCTGAATCATGCCACCATAAAATTGATGCGCTTTTTCTGATAATTTATTTAAAAATAATGTCTTGCCTTTTGCAATCTGTTCCTGCGAAAAATCAGCAGGGAAAACCTTATCCAGATTTTCTAATGAGATTTTAAGTTTTTCTGTCACGTGAAATAGTATTTAAATGAAATCCAAAAGTACAAATTTATTATTAGTTGAATGATATTAAAAAATGCCTTTTTGCATTTCTTCTTAATAAAATATTACATGTAATTTTAAACATACTTCAAAATCAATGAATTTACGCATGTAGATTCAGGTTGAAGATTAATTTTATATTTTTGAAAAAAGTTTAAAATGAAAAAAATTGTTGTTCTGACAGGTTCGGGAATCAGCGCTGAAAGTGGCATAAAAACATTTAGAGATTCCGATGGATTATGGGAAGAATACAGGATTGAAGATGTTGCCACATATGATGCATGGCTCCGAAACCCTGAATTGGTGCAGGATTTTTATAATCAACGCCGAAAACAATTGTATGAAGCAAACCCAAATAAAGCTCATTTTGCTCTTGCAAAACTGGAACAATTTTTTGAAGTTCAAATCATCACGCAAAATATTGATGATCTTCATGAACGCAGCGGTTCAACAAATGTGCTTCATTTGCATGGAGAGCTGAAGAAATCTCGCAGTACAATTGATCCTGAATTAATTTATGACATCAATGGATGGGAATTGAAAATGGGCGATTTGTGTGAAAAAGGTTCTCAACTAAGACCACATATTGTTTGGTTTGGTGAAGCAGTTCCTTTGATTGAGAAGGCTTCTGAACTTGTTGCTGAAGCAGATATATTTATTATCACGGGAACATCATTGCAAGTTTATCCAGCAGCAGGGTTATTGATGTACGCAAAACTTGAAGCAGCAATATATTTGGTTGATCCCAAATCCATTCATGTACCGCACATCAACCATCTGACAGTCATTAAAGAGAAGGCTGGTAAAGGAATTCCTGAATTAGTTGATCAATTGATTACAGAAGAAATTTAATTTTTAAACAATATTCGAATACATTTTCATAAACTGAACTCGTTCATAAGCGGCAGGATGTTCAATATTGGCGTATGACATTTTCCCTCGAAAATCATCAATCGTTTTGAAGTTGTGTCTGTTCATCCAATCTTCAATTCCTGTAACTATTTTGTTGATATGTTGCACTCCATTTAAATAAAGTGTTGAAGTTACCTGCGCAGTAGTAGCGCCGGCTAATAGCATTTTGATAACCGCTTTATGGTCTTGAATACCGGTGGCTGCGGCAATATCGCATTTCATTCTGCCGGCAAGAATGGCAATCCATCGCAAGGTGTGTGTGTATTCTGAAGAACTGCTGAAAATATGTTCCGGTGTAATTTTAAATTCTTCAATATCAATATCAGGGCTGTAAGGCCTGTTAAATAAGACCATTCCATTGACACCACTTTTAGAAAGTTTAATAAGTTGTGAAGATAATGATGAAAAATAATAACTGATTTTGATTGAAACAGGAATGGTAACGTATTTTTTAATGTCTTTAATAATGTTAAAATAAATATCTTCATTCTCTGCTGAAGTTTTATTAGCATCAGAAGGTAAAATATAAATATTCAATTCTAATGCATCTGCTCCTGCATCTTGTATGCGGCGGGCAAATGAATGCCAGTCGTAAGTGAATACGCAATTAACGCTGGCTATAATTGGTATCTTCACTGCACTTTTCACATCACTGATAAATTTTAAATAATCTTTCAATGTGTGTTCTTTTGCAAAGTTTGTGAGATATTCCAGTGCTTCCGCATAATCATAACTGCGTTTCTGCATCAAGTCTTGGTATCCTTTATTTATTGCTGATAAGTTTTCGTGTCCGCTATTCATCATCTTTTCGGTTTCAACTTTTATTTGTTCTTCAAAAAGAGATTTTAAAACAATAGCGCCGGCATTGTTTTGTTCAAGTTTAATGATATTATCTATGGAACCGGTTAATCCTGAACTTCCTGCTATCACAGGGTTTTTTAAGGTTAATCCCATATATTGGGTGGATAAATCTGCCATAATTTAAATTTATTAATTAACTACTTTTTCAATTTCTTTATTAATATTGATAAAATAAATCATATTATTCAGTTCATGAGTTAGGTTGATATTGTTGACAATAACTCCTTCAGGCACTTTTAAAATGATTGGTGCAAAGTTAATAATTCCCAGCACATGATTCTCAACAAGCAGATTGCACAAGTCTTGCGCCACAGAGACAGGAACAGTAAGAATTGCAATTTTTACGTTATGCTTGCTGATGATTTGCTTTAGTTTATTGATAGGATAAATAGGAACACCATGGGCTTTGTTTTGTTTTGAAGGATCAATATCAAAAGCGGCAACAATAGAAATATTGTCCTTGTTAAATCCTTTGTATTGCGCCAAAGCCTTGCCAATATTGCCCATTCCGATGAGAATCATTTTTTCATGAACGTCTTTTTGCAAGATTTTATCCAAAGAATTTAATAACTCATCAATTTCATATCCGCCTTTTTTATTACCTTTAATACCAAATAATGAAAAATCCTTTCTTACCTGCTCGGAGCTTACACCGGCTTCAGTGGCAAGATTGGTGGAGAAAATTTTATGAAAGCCTAATCCTTTAAAATAATGAAGACATGAGCGATACTGTAAAAGACGATATATTATATTGCGTAAAAACATTTAAAAAAATAAAGATAAAAAGTTGAATGAATAATTTTTTGTGTAAATTTATCACATTAATTCTATATGTCAAGAAAAAAATTGAAATATATCATGTGTATAGAATAGGAGCTATTACTTATATATATATGATGCTTTGAGGAATAAATAAAAAGGAGAAATAAAAATTAAATGTTACAATTAATCACAAAAAATTTTATTTTTACAAATATTTTTGTTTATATTTGAAATTCTTTTAATTCAATTTATACATTCAATTAATTACGATGAAAGCTAAACTGGAATCAATAATTAAAAATTACAAAAACGATCCGAACCGATTAATGGATATTCTGCTGGATGTTCAAACAGAGTTCGGATATATTTCATCTGAAGCCATTCAAATTATTGCGCAGCAAACTGGTTTATCAAAAGTTGATGTTGAACAAACGATTTCTTTTTATCATTTTTTCAGCTTCAAACCGGTTGGTAAATATGCCGTTTATCTCAATGACAATGTTGTGGCAAATATGATGGGCAGAAAAGAAATTGCAAAAGCATTTGAACAAGAAGTTGGTTGCAAGTTTGGCAAAGTGACTGCTGACGGCGTTATTGGTCTTCACAATACTTCTTGCATTGGCATGAACGATCAGGAACCATCTGCAATTATTAATGGTTATGTTTTTACAAAATTAACTTCTGATAAAGTAAAAGAATTAGTTGCTGCTTTCAAAGCAGGAAAAAAAGTTGATGATATGATTACCACTTTTGGTGATGGAGCAAATAATTCATCCACGCTGAAAGCCATGGTAAATAACAATATTCAGAAAAAAGGCGCCGTTATTTTTTCAGAGTATGAAACAGGTGCATCATTAAAAAAAGTGGGTGCCATGAATCCTGATGATGTGATCAATGAAGTGAAAGCATCAAATATAAGAGGTAGAGGCGGCGCAGGTTTCCCAACCGGTATGAAATGGGAATTTTGCAAAAGAGCAAAAGGCGAACATTATATTCTTTGTAATGCGGACGAAGGCGAACCTGGAACATTCAAAGACCGTGTGATACTTACTGAAAAATCTGCACTTCTTTTTGAAGGCATGACAATCGCCGGTTACGCAATTGGCGCTTCTCAAGGAATACTTTATTTAAGAAATGAATACAAATACTTAAAATCACATCTTGAAAATACACTTGAAGAATTAAAAAAGAAAAATTTATTAGGTGAAAAAATTTCAGGAAAAGATGGATTTAATTTTAATATCCGCATTCAGTTTGGCGCTGGCGCTTATGTTTGTGGTGAAGAATCAGCATTGATTGAATCCTGCGAAGGTAAACGTGGTGAGCCGCGCAATCGTCCGCCATTCCCTGTTCAGAAAGGATATTTAAATCAACCAACTGTTATCAATAATGTTGAAACGCTTTGTTCTGTAGTTAGAATACTTGAAAAAGGCAGCTCATGGTACAAATCACTAGGTACTCAAGGTTCATCAGGAACAAAATTATTAAGCATTTCAGGTGATTGCAAAAACCCAGGCATCTATGAAATAGAGTGGGGAATGACTATAAAAGATATGCTCACAATGGCAGGCGCTGAAAAAACAATGGCTGTTCAAGTGGCTGGTCCATCAGGCAGATGTATCGCTCCAAATGAATTTAATAAAAAAATAGCGTATGAAGAATTGGCTACAGGCGGCGCTATGATTATCATTGGGCAAAATAGAAATTTATTAAAAGATGTTGTTCTGAATTTTACAAACTTCTTTATTGAAGAATCCTGTGGTTCATGCACTCCTTGCCGCTCATTGACTCCAATCTTAAAAGAAAAATTGGAAAAAATTCTCAATGGAAACGGAAGAGAAGAAGACATCAATGATTTGGAAAGATTAGGAAAAATGATGAAAACGCTGAATCGTTGCGGTTTGGGACAAACAGCTGCTAACCCAATTTTAACGACCATTGAAAATTTCAGAGAAAAATATGAGTCGTTGATCAAAGCAACTGAAGACGAAAAAATTTATGCTTTTGATATGGCTGCATCCGTTCAGGAATCATGTGCAGCGGTCAACAGAAAACCTTTATTAAATTAATAAATTTAAAAAATATATAAATCATTTGTAAAAATGGGAAATACTATAAAATTTAAAATTGACGGAAAAGAATGTACGGGAGAAGAAGGGCAGATGATGCTTGATGCCGCTGCTGACAATGGCATTTACATCCCGAACTTGTGTCATTTGAGAAACTCCATTCCTGCCGGTTCATGCAGATTGTGTACAATCAAAATGAACGGAAGACCACAGGCAGCTTGCACTACACCATTGACGCCTGATTGCAATGGAATGGTTATCGAAAGTAACACTCCCGAACTGATTGATTTGAGAAAGACAATCGTTGAATTGCTTTTTGTTGAAGGCAATCATTTTTGTCCATCTTGTGAAAAGAGCGGTAATTGCGACCTTCAGGGATTGGCTTATCGTTTCCAGATGATGGTGCCACAGTTTCCATATACATTTCCACCAAAAGATGTTGATGCAGAAGCTCCAAAAATTTATCTTGACAGAAACCGTTGTATCCTTTGCAAAAAGTGTATTCGTTCGGTGAAAAGTGATTCAGGAAAAAATATTTTTGCATTTTTCAAAAGAGGAGCAAAGCTTGAAATCCGCATAGATCATGAACTTGCAGCTTCATTAACTGATGAACAAGCTTTAAAAGCTATGGAAATCTGCCCGGTTGGAGCCATATTGAAAAAAGAAATAGGTTTTAAAGTTCCAATAGGCAAACGCAAATATGATACAAAACCTATCGGAAGCGATATTGAAAATAAATAATATTTACTTAATCCAGAAGTTGAATAAACATGAGTAAACCAATAGTAGCCACTACATCTTTAGCAGGATGCTTCGGATGTCATATGTCAATATTAGATATTGATGAACGCATTTTGAAACTTATCGAACTGGTTGATTTTAATAAATCTCCTGTTGATGATATTAAAGAATTTGATCGCATGTGCGACATTGGCATCATTGAAGGTGGATGTTGCAACAGTGAGAATGTGCATGTGTTAAAAGAATTCCGCAAACATTGCAAAATATTGATTTCATGCGGCGAGTGCGCTATCATGGGCGGATTGCCAGCCATGCGAAACAATATTCCAATCAAAGAATGTTTTGATGAAGCATATCTCGGTGGTCCAACAACCGGGGAATTGAACACTGAAAAAATTCTGCCGAATGATGATGAACTGCCTATGATTCTTGACAGAGTTTATCCTTGTCACGAAATTGTGAAGATAGATTATTTTCTTCCGGGCTGTCCTCCAAAAGCTGACCTGATCTGGGAAGCACTCGTAGCGCTGCTTACAGGCAATGAATTGAAAATACCTTATGAACTTGTTAAATTTGATTAATAAAGAAAATTTTAAACAATGACACAAAAGATAACGATAGAACCCGTTACGCGGGTTGAAGGTCATGGTAAAGTTACCATACTCATGGATGATAAATTGAATGTTACACAGACACGCCTACATATTGTTGAGTTTCGCGGGTTTGAACGTTTTGTTCAAGGCAGACCCTATTGGGAAGCGCCTGTTCTTGTGCAGCGTTTATGCGGTATTTGCCCGGTGAGTCATCATTTGGCTGCTGTTAAAGCGATGGATGTTGTAGCTGGCGCTGGTACCGGCGATGGATTGACAGCTGTTGGTGAAAAGATGCGCAGATTGATGCATTACGGACAAATGTTCCAATCTCATTCATTGCATTTTTTCCATTTGGCTGCTCCAGATTTTATTTTTGGTTATGATGGCGATCCTGCCACACGAAATATTATTGGTATTGCATTGACAAATCCTGAATTAGCTGTGCAAGGCGTGATGATGCGTAAGTTTGGACAAGAGATTATTGCTGCTACAGCAGGGAAAAAGATTCACGGTACGGGAGCAATTCCTGGCGGTATCAATAAAAATCTTTCAATCGAAGAACGCGATAGTTTCCTTAAAGGTGCGGATCCATTGAATATTGACAAGATGATCCAATGGGCGCAAGGCGCTTTGGATTTCTTTAAAACATATCACAAAGCAAATAAAGATTTTGTTGACAATTTTGCTATTTTCCCTTCAAGCCATTTGAGTTTGGTGAGAAAAGATGGTGCGCTTGATCTCTATCATGGCGTGTTGAGAGCCGTTGACAAAGATGGCAAGAAAATTTTAGATGATGTGGATTATCAGGAATACGATAAATACATTGCGGAAGAAGTGAAAGCGTGGTCATATATGAAATTCCCTTATCTTAAAAGTCTTGGAAAAGAAAAAGGATGGTACACTGTAGGACCTTTGGCACGCTTGAATACTGCTGATTTTATTCCTACACCTTTGGCTCAGAAAGAATTTGAGATTTATAAAGCATATACCAATGGAAAACCTAATTGTATGAGTCTTCACATGCATTGGGCACGATTGATTGAAACATTGCATTCAGCTGAAATGATAAAAGAATTATTGCTTGATAAAGATTTGCAAAATACTGACCTTGTAACAAAAGGAAAAAGACAAAGTGAAGGTGTTGGCTTGATTGAAGCGCCACGCGGCACATTATTCCATCATTACAGAGTGAATGAAAATGATCAGATCACAATGGCAAACCTGATTGTTTCAACAACAAACAATAATGAACCAATGAACAGAGCGGTGAATTGTGTTGCCAACAATATGATGACCGGTCAGAAAAATATCACCGAAGGTATGAAGAATGCTGTTGAAGTAGCCATCAGAGCATATGATCCTTGCTTAAGCTGCGCTACACACGCCATTGGCAAGATGCCACTCGAAATTACGATGGAAAAAGAAAATGGTGAAATGATTGATAAATTTGTTTCGTAAAAATCAGCGATTTATATAATTAAAAATCCCGGGAGACTGGGATTTTTTTTGTTTAATAAAGTTAAAAAATCTATAAACCTAATCTTCCTTAATAAAATAAAGTTTATTGTCTTCAACCAGATAAAACATAGGCGCAATCATGATTTTAGGATAGCGAAGACGAAGACGTTTGGTTTCACTCAAAATGAAGTCAGTTTCATTTTCAATTTCAAACATGGGTGCAAATTGCATGAAATGTTCTTCTGCTTTTTCTTGTTCCCAGCCTGCTGTTTCAACAAGTCCTTGGATGAATTCATTTTTGCGGGAATATAGATTTACCATGCCACAGTTGTTATGTCCGATAAGCACAATATGACTGATTTGTCCAACAGAGATTGCAAATGAAACTTTAAATTCACTGTGTCGCAAGTTTGCGCCACCCGAACGAATGATAAATGCAAAATTATCAGGCATGTGCAAATGTTTTCTATTATCCATGCACATTCCAACTAATAGCTGTGCTTTATCGTAAGTCTCTTGAAAACGATTGAGATTGTGATATTCAATTAAAAGTCCAATAGGCGTTTGACGATATTCAGGAATTATGTCGTTTATTGAATTTATTGATATAAGTCTTTCCATTTTTTCAATTTAAGAGTTACAATTTTCGTCTTTAATGTAATATCCTGTAAAGCCTCAATTAGTAAGCAGAGAGTTTGTTTTGAGAAATTAAAAATGAATTTAAAACAGCAATTCTTGTGCAAAAATATGGATTATTTTTTACTAATAAAAATGACTTATCACAAACAGATATATTATTTCTTTTAATAAAAAAAGTTTGATATTTTACAAAAGTATATAAAACCTATAGACTAAAAGATTATTTTTGTAAAAATTTTTTTATGAAAAAAACAACACTATTTATTTTGACATTATTAATTGTCAATGTTTTTCAGCCAATGAAACTAAAATCACAATCACTCGAAGGACACATATCTATTTCAGGGGCTTTTGCCTTGTATCCTATGGCAGTTAAATGGACAGAAGAATTTAAAAAATTACATCCTCAAGTGAAAATAGATGTTTCAGCCGGTGGAGCAGGAAAAGGAATGACCGATGTTTTAAATAAAATGGTTGATATTGCTATGGTTTCGAGAGATGTTTCTCCTGAAGAATTGAAAAATGGCGCTTTTAAATTTGCAGTTACAAAAGATGCTGTTGTTCCTGTGATTAGTGCTGCAAATCCATCATTGGCGGCTATTCTTGCAAAAGGAATTACAAAAGATGCTGCTATGAATATTTGGATTTCGGGAAAAAATAAAACATGGGCTCAGGCATTTGGAATTGCCGGTAATACACCAATTCATGCATATACTCGTTCTGACGCTTGCGGTGCGGCTGAAGTTTGGGCAAAATATTTAGGAAAGAAACAGGAAGATTTATTAGGTAGCGGTGTGTTTGGAGATCCTGGTCTTGCATTGGCAGTTCAGAAAGATCCTTTAGGCATTGGGTATAATAATATTGGTTATGCATATGATTATAAAACGAAAAAACAAGTTAAAGGAATCAGAGTGTTACCAATAGATTTGAATAATAATGGAAAAATTGATCCAGATGAAAATTTTTATAATTCAATGGATGATTTAATAAAAGCGATAGCTTCTGGTAAATATCCTTCTCCACCTGCTCGTGATTTATATTTTGTAACCAAAGGTCATCCTCAAAATAAAATTGTTATTGAATTTTTAAAATGGGTATTGACCGATGGACAGAAGTATGTAAATGAAACCGGTTTTATAAAATTATCGGATGATAAAATAAAAGCTCAATTAAAAGAATTGAAATAATGATTATTTCTCGATTGGTTAAAGATAAATTAGCACGATATTATATGTTCGTGTTGACTATCTTTTGCCTGTTGATTCTGTTTATTATTGGCGGAGGTTTGATATGGAAATCATGGCCAATTATAAAAGGAGAACATTTTTTGAAGCTTCTCACCACCAGTAGTTGGAGACCATTCAAAGGTGAATTCGGATTTGCAACATTTATTCTTAGCACTCTTTATGTTACTGGCATTGCGATTATCATTGCATTGCCTTTTGCATTATTAACAAGCATTTATTTAAGTGAATATGCAACCAAACGAATGAAGAAATTTTTTATTCCTGTGGTTGATTTGCTGTCCGGAATTCCGCCAGTAATCTATGGTGTGTGGGGCACGCTGACTATTGTTCCGCTGATTTCAGAAAAAATTGCTCCGCACTTTGTTGATTTTTCAACAGGTTACAGCGTACTTGCCGGTGGAATAGTTTTAGCAATCATGATCATGCCGCTTATAATCAGCATTATTATTGAGGTGTTGAGCAGCGTTCCTACTGAAATGCGCGAAGCATCCTATTCCGTGGGCGCGACAAAGCATGAAACAATCATCAAAGTATTATTGAGAAAAGTTGCACCTGGTATTTTTGCAGCTATCATTCTGGCTATTTCCAGGGCATTTGGCGAAACCATTGCAGTGTTGATGGTGTGTGGAAATTTTACTGATTTGCCAAAATCAATATATGATTCATGCTATCCGCTGCCTGCGCTTATTGCCAATAATTATGGGGAAATGATGTCTGTTCCGAAATATGAGTCAGCGTTAATGTTTGCGGCGCTTCTACTTTTTGTGATTATCGTTTTGTTTAATGCTGTGTCGAGAATTATTTTAAATCATGTTGAAAAGCGCTATCAATGAGAAAAGCAAAGAACATATTATTTAAAATATTAACGATTACTTCTTCAGTTTTCATCCTAACATTATTGTTGTTTATTTTATACATCATCGTCCGGAAAGGCTTGCCGGCAATGAATTGGGATATGATCAGCAAAATTCCGGAAGGTGGATTTTATTTGGGAAAAGCAGGTGGTGTTTTGAATGCGATCATTGGTTCAATTTATTTGGTTGGTGGAGCAGTTATCATCAGTATTTTAATTAGTATTCCGGTGGTTATGTATCTGAATTTTATCATTAAAAAGAATTCGATTTTTTCGCGTTTTGCACGATTGTGTTATGATATTTTATTTGGTATTCCATCTATAGTTTACGGCGCTTTTGGTTTTACTTTGATGGTGTTTTTTGGGATCAAAGCGTCTTTATTGGGCGGAATGATTACCATTGCATTATTAATCATTCCAATCATGATTCGTTCTATTGATGAAGTTGCTTATATGGTTCCAAGAGATTTGATAGAGGCGCCGAAATCATTGGGTGCAACGAATTATGAAACGCTCAAAGTGTTGGTGCGTCAATTGTTGCCGGGAATTACAACTGCCGTTCTTTTATCTATTGGGCGTGGCATCGGTGATGCAGCTACCGTGCTTCTCACAGCAGGATATACTGACAGCATTCCGACATCCATCACGCAGCCTGCGGCTTCTTTGCCTTTGGCAATCTTTTTTCAATTGGGAAGCCCGATACCGGAAGTGCAGAACAGAGCATATGCTTCCGCTTTAATATTAACTATTCTTATACTTGTTATTAGTTTCACCGCACGATATTTCAGTAAGAAATTATCAAAACACATCTGATTATGACCAACACAAATCTATCGGATACATTGGAAGAAAATCCTGTAAATATTAAAAATATTAAACCGCATTTAATATGTGAAAATCTGAATATATTTATTCAGGGAAATCATATACTTAAAAACATTAATTTAACAATTCCTGATAAAAGCATTACATGTATTATCGGACCATCAGGTTGCGGAAAGACTACATTATTAAGGTCATTCAACCGTATGCATGATGAATCAACTGAAGTGAAGATTGAAGGGAAACTGTTATTGGATGGATTGAATATTTTTGATGAAAAAATTCATGTAACAGATATTAGAAAAAAAATGGGTCTTTTGGCACAGCGTCCATGCGTTTTGCCTATGTCAATTTATGAGAATGTGGCATATGGCCCGCGAATTCATGGAATGAGAGGACGAAAGAAATTATATGGAACTGTTAAACATTATTTAATGGCAGTTGGTTTGTGGGAAGAAGTGAAACATCGTTTAAAGACTTCTGCCAACAGATTATCCATCGGCCAGCAGCAACGTCTTTGTCTCGCGCGTGGATTGGCTGTGGAGCCGGAAATTATTCTTGGTGATGAAGCAACATCTGCGCTCGATCCAATTTCAAGTGCTAAAATTGAAGAACTTTTTTGCGAATTAAAAAAACAATATACGATTGTTCTTGTTACTCATACCTTGAGACAAGCCAAGCGCATGGCTGATTACGTAGCTTTTATGTATATGGGCGAACTTGTTGAATTCGGTAACCCCGAAGATGTTTTTAATCATCCAAAACAACAACTGACAAAAGATTATATCAGCGGAAGCTTTAGTTAGAATCTTTTTATTTTTAAAACAACATAGACAATGTCTTCGCCAGATCAAGCATATTCTGGTCAATTGCTTGTTCTTGTTTGGTCGCTTTTTCAAAAGGAGTGTAGGCAATTTTATTGTTAATGATTCCGACCATTTCGCCTCTTCGTCCGTTTAGCAAGGCTTTCACGGCATCAAAGCCGAGTTCGGTTGCCAGCACGCGGTCTCTGCATGAAGGACTGCCACCACGTTGGATGTGTCCGAGAATGGTTACGCGTGTATCGAAATATTCATACTTTTGTTTCACTCTATTTGCAATCTCAAGCGCACCGCCTGCTTCATCGCCTTCTGACACGATGACAATTGCCGAGCGACTGTTTCTTTTTTTCAAACCGTCAGCTAAACCGTCAATCACTTCTTCAACAGTAGTTTTAGTTTCAGGAATTAGAATACCTTCAGCTCCGGTAGCAATACCGCTGTGAAGTGCAATGTATCCTGCATCACGACCCATCACTTCAATAAAGAAAATACGATTGTGTGATGCTGCTGTATCTCTAATCTTGTCAACCGCTTCAATCACTGTGTTCAGCGCTGTATCAAAGCCGATGGTTAGGTCTGTTCCGGTAAGATCATTATCAATAGTGCCGGGCAAGCCCATGATCGGAATGTCATATTTTTTGCCAAACTCAAGCGCACCGCGGAATGTACCGTCGCCGCCAATCACCACAAGTCCTTCAATTCCTTCACGCATCAGGTTTTCATAGCCGGTCTTAAGTCCTTCATCTGTTCTGAAACGCTTGCTGCGTGCTGTTTTTAGGATAGTACCACCTCTGCTGATAATCCCTGAAACGGAATGTGTATCCATTTTTACAAACTGGTCATTCATCATTCCTTCATATCCATTATAAATTCCGGAAACTTCAAGATTATGTTGAAGCGCTGTGCGGACAACCGCGCGGATAGCTGCATTCATGCCGGGAGAATCGCCACCTGAAGTCAGGACACCAATTTTATGTATTTGTGATTTTGTCATTTTTTTAAGTATTTAAAATTTAATTAGTCAAATTTAAATAATTTTTTGGTAAATAGAATAATGTTGAATTTCTTAATTATTTTCTTCCTGTGTATTTTTTTTACTTCCTTCATACACATCAAATCGCACAAACTTACATTCAAGCTGTCCGTTGAAAATTTTTATTTTTCGTGAAGGATGTAACCCGATAAATTTTAATGCTTCAATATCCGAACTGATAACCCAAGCGCTGTGTCCGGTATAATTTTTTTTCAAGGTATCACCAATGGTTTTATAAAATGCAATAATATCATCTTGCTGCAAACGCTCGCCATACGGCGGATTGGAGATGATAATTCCTTTTTCAGAAGCAGGATGAGATTGATCAAAAGCGCAAACTTGCAAAGTAATATCTTTATGAAATCCTGCTGCTTTTATATTTTCTTTAGCAATTTCAATGGCTCTGGAGGAAATATCTGAACCATAAATTTCATAATCAAATTCTGTTTGTTGCAAATAAGAATCTTTTAATATTTCATTCCACAATGCTGAATCATAATCTTTCCATTTCATAAAACCATATATTTTTCTATAGTTTCCGGGAGCGATATTATTGGCAATCATGGCAGCTTCAATGAGCATTGTTCCCGAACCGCACATTGGGTCAATAAAATCACAATCTTTCTGCCAACCGCTCAAAAGAATGAGACCGGCAGCAAGCACTTCATTTATCGGAGCATCGCCGGTTGCCTGACGATAGCCTCGTTTAAACAATGGAATTCCAGAACTATCAAGAGCAACAGTGCAATGATTTTTGTCAATATGAATATTGATGCGCAATGAAGGATTATCCAAATCAACGGAAGGTCTTTCTCCAAACTTGTTTCGAAACTGGTCGGCAATGGCATCTTTTGTTTTCTGTGCAACAAATTTTGAATGCGTAAGATCAGAATTATTTACCACCGCATCAATTGCCAGAGTGCCTTTCACATCAAGGTATTCCTGCCAGTTGATTAAACTTATTTTGTTGTATAAATCCTGTTCATTATTCACATCAAATTCGCGGATTGGCATCAATATTCTCAATGCCG
>Ga0209697_10001776_pt1 | contig 32444 bp, 36 predicted proteins | sample AliMusrvi5mmetaG_FD_184115 | JGI IMG/M metagenome (GOLD analysis project Ga0209697, IMG submission 184115) | Freshwater lake bacterial and archeal communities from Alinen Mustajarvi, Finland, to study Microbial Dark Matter (Phase II) - Alinen... | ecosystem: Environmental > Aquatic > Freshwater... | reverse complement strand
GCGGAATAAATGAGTTGGGATATTGCAGTTTCAGTTCATCAGCAGTTCTTATGGCTCCAAGCATTCCTTCCGATCCTGGCGTCAGAACCAGTTCGGCGCCAAGCGCTTTTAGCATATTCCTGCGTTCGAGGCTCATGGTTTCAGGCATGGCCAGAATCAGACGGTATCCTTTGGCTGCGGCAATAAATGCCAGGGCAATACCGGTATTGCCGCTTGTCGGCTCGATGATCACTGTCTCTTTATTAATGAGTCCTTTCTTCTCGGCATCTTCTATCATGGAAATGCCGATGCGGTCCTTGACACTGCCACCGGGGTTGAAGTATTCAAGCTTGGCTATAATTGTGGCTTGTGTGTGATGAAGTTGATTGAAATTTCGAATTTCAAGTAACGGGGTATGCCCGATCAGATCAGTAAGCTTTTGAGCAATATGTGCCATGTGTGGAGTTTTATGGAGAAGGCCGATAATGCGGATACTGAAAATTAATGCCGCATTTACACCGCCAATTTATACCATATTTATGGTATATCCAATGCTTGATAGCAAAAATTTTAACAATTGTTACAAATAGGCAGAGCGACAAGCAAACCACAATCCTCTTGGCCCCGCTCAAAAGTTCTGATGATGCAGATAAGCAACTCTTGATCGCTTTTGCGGTAGGCATTATACCATGTTGATGGTATTTGGAAAGATGCATTAATTGAGGACTTTTAGCCTGAACTAAAATGAAACGCGATTATTGCCCGACATCAGGATTGTGAAGTATGCCAAAAAGTAAAGTCAAATGGTTCAACGGAAAAAAGGGCTACGGCTTTCTAGTAAATCCTGATGGGGGAGAGGACATTTTTGTTCATTACTCTAACATTGTAGTAGAACAGGAATTTAAGTCTCTCAAACAGGGCTCAGAAGTTGAATTTGATCTTGACACCACTGGCAAAGGATTGCAGGCCAAGAATGTCCGCGAAATTTCCGCTTTTCCTTGGCCTTGATCCATATTTTCTTTTTCGACATTTTATATCTTCCTTTCATCCGGTTTCCCCTCGCTTGACAACCCCTTTCTGACTGAATGAGGGCATCCCTTTTTTAGAAAGTGGCTTTGTAAACATTAAGATGATCTCCATGGCATCTAAGAAAAAACAAAAGAATACTGAACTTACTTGTTCCGACTGCGGCATCCCGAACTGTTACCGTCAAGACCGGAAATTTCCAGATTTCTGTCTGACCGAAGCTGTTGAGCCCGCTGAGCTTGATGGCATTACAAGCCAATATCGTGGTGAAGGTATTGATGCCAGAATAGCAAGGGCCTCCGCGGAGGTAGAGGGCACCTATTATGGCCAGCTGACCCGGGTGGAGGAGACGGTTGCATTTGCAAATCGAATAGGCGCGAAAAAAATAGGGCTTGCCACTTGTATTGGTCTTTCAGAAGAAACAAAAATTTTTGTTAAAGTATTGAAAGTCAATGGGCTGGAGCCATACTCCGTTATTTGCAAGATTGGCGCTGTGGATAAGAGCGAAATCGGTATCGAAGATGACTTTAAAATTCAGAAAGGGAGTCATGAATCCATGTGTAACCCTATCCTGCAGGCGCGACTGCTGAACGAACAAAAAACCGATCTGAATGTCATTATTGGCTTATGTGTAGGTCACGATTCACTCTTTATCAAATATTCAGATGCCCCGGTAACTACACTCATTGCCAAGGACAGACTGCTCGCTCACAATCCTGCAGCAGCTCTCTACACCAGTGGATTTTATTACAAGCGGTTATTCACTGAAGGTCGTAATTTATAAGCCCTTGTAAAACACAGTCTGCAGCTCACTACTATAATATTCAATAAGAGAGACGTGCCTGAAACCAGCCAGCGAACCAGCCATTTTACAGAATCAATCATACGGAGAATGACCCGTGTGGCAAACTCCTGTGATGCTGTCAATCTGTCTCAGGGATTTCCTGATTTTAATCCTCCTGAGGCACTGCTTGCTGCTGCTGAAAAAGCAGGCAGGGAAGGGCCGCACCAGTATGCCGTGACATGGGGCGCGCCGAATTTCCGTCAGGCTTTTGCCCGTAAACAATCGCGATTCATGGGAATTCCCATTGACCCGGAAACCAATGTGGTTGTCACCTGCGGCAGCACGGAAGCGATGATGGCTGCCATGATGACCGCCTGCAATCCTGGCGACAGGGTTGTTATCTTCTCCCCGTTCTATGAAAATTATACCGCCGACACCATTCTGACCGGAGCTATTCCAGTCTATGTGCCATTGCGTCCACCGGATTTTACTTTTGATCCTGCTGAACTCCGGCAGGCTTTTGAGCAGCATCGTCCTAAAGCATTGATTCTCTGCAATCCGGGCAATCCCACAGGCAAAGTATTTACAAAGAGTGAACTGGAGCTCATTGCAGCCCTTGCCTGTGAATTTGACGCGTTTGTCATTACAGACGAGGTCTATGAACATATTGTTTATGCCCCGAACGTGCATAGAAGCATAGCAACATTGCCCGGCATGTTTGATCGGACAATTACCTGCAGTTCGCTTTCCAAAACCTACTCAATCACAGGATGGCGCTTGGGTACGGTAGTGGCAGCACCAAAAGTTATTGATGCGATTCGTAAAGTGCACGACTTTTTGACGGTCGGTGCAGCAGCCCCTCTTCAGCAGGCAGCGGTTACTGCGCTTGAGTTTGCAGACTCCTATTACGAAGAACTTCAGGCGAGTTACACCGCCAAAAAGGATCTTTTTCTCAGCTGGCTCGACAAGGCAGGGCTCTCCTATACGACTCCTCAAGGAGCTTACTATGTGATGGTTGATGTCAGCGAGTTTGGAGTACCCGACGACCTCGCTTTTTGTGAATGGCTGGCACAAAAGGTTGGCGTTGCAGCAGTGCCCGGTTCAAGTTTTTTCCGTGAACCGGTTCATAATCTGATAAGGTTTCATTTTGCCAAACAACCCGAAACCCTCAATGCAGCTGGCGAGCGCTTGATGACCTTACGCGATCATGCCAAAAGCTTCAATATTGATTGAGATTAGCCCTCGGACTATCAAAAAAAGCCGCAAACGCAGGCACAATATCAAACACGTTATGTCTTCTGGGTAATTGGTTTCTTCTTTTGTGATTCCTTTTGGCGAACTAACATGGCTTTTGTACGTATCTGCCAAAACTCCAGTTGCTCTTGTTGCGTCATGTTCGCGATTAATTTTGCAACATGCTCAGCACCACGTCGCTTCAATCGCTATGGGTCAATTCCCCGAAGCTTGCTTCGCGAAAAAATAATCTCAATATGAATTCATACCCCGCTGCTTGCGGCGGGGTAGTTGATTATGACACATTCAGGTTCACGAATCATCACCGTCATAATTAATAACCTCCATCGGGGAATAGATCCCAATCTGGCCGTAGCCGTTAAGTGTATTTACCGCATTATATTTTGGAATTTTGTCGAAATGGACAATATGCTTGAAATTCCAACTTACAATAAGGTTGCATTGCGTAACAGTAGCAATTGCTTCATGCAAAGCATCTTCAGCGGACTTTGGAGTAACAACACCTGAGTTGATATACTGTTGCCGAAGATTAAGCATTTCTTGGGTAATTGTTGCAATTTCTGCGACGGTTTCATAGCGGGTAAAAAAGTCCCTGATTGTCTCGGGCGCAGGTTCTATCTCTGCTTCAACAATGGCTGAGGTGACAATAGAAAACCGCCCAGCATCTACTTGCAAAAAAAAATGTTTTGTCGGTTCAGCAAACTCTTTATCAAACACCCCGCCAAAAACCGATGTATCCACATAAATTCTCATTTTCCCTTAATCCTCTTCATATTTTCCTGTAGCGAAGAATCGGTTAATAAATAAAAAGATAGATAATGGTCGCGACTGTTCCATGGCGAAAAAAAGAAGAAAACTCAAGCCATTATTTGGTAGTCTCCTGTCAACACAGTTTCACTAAAGCTTTTTTTCATCTTTACTTGAAACCCTCTTTGGGTTATCCTGACCAATAAACGCCTCAATTTCATCAAGTTTTCTTACAGCTTCGCTTGTCCAGACGACCTTCATTGTTTTCTGGAGGCTTTTTTCTTGGCAAGCATCGTTCTTACCTCTTCTGTGCCATATACTTCCCCTGATTCTGCAGCTGCCAAACCGCGTTCAACTGACTCAGTAAATTGTTTACGGTAAGCCAGTGCATCATATTCAGCAGGCGAAAGAAGTACTCCTGCTGGTCTGCCATTTTGGGTAATGATCAAGGGCTGGCCTGTAGCCTGAACCTTTCTCAAGCAGGAAGAAATTCCCGCCTTGAACTCACCTAGAGGAATGATATCACTTGAGATATGGATGGTTTTCATGAAAACAGTCTTTTTAAGGCCTTAATTTAATTCCTTATTCAGTACTGAATATAACTATTCTTTTTTGAAACTGCCATGAATACCAGGTGAAAACTAGAAAACAAGTTTCGCCACCGACTGCCAGCGACGTGTCTTCTTTTTTTCCCTTGAATTGAGCAGAATATGGCCGTTTTCTATACCATATTTATGGTAATTTTATGGTATATGCTTGCAAATAAATAAGATAAAAGCCTCATTGTTGACAATCGTTATTCAAATGACACTCTTATGAATGCTCAAGACTTTTTCAATAAAGGATTTTTCAGCACTTCATCATGCTGTTGTTGTCTCATGATGGAGGTTGATATACCGAATACCGGATTAATGACATAGATGCCCTGTTAATTGGGGCGGAATATATCAAAGCCGGCTTTCAGTATCAGAGCCGGCTTTTTTTATGAATTTTTTTTCCTGAACACATAACACACAACAACTAACAAAAAGGAGTAAAGTACATGAAAAAGATGTTTTCACTAGCTGCGATGTTCGCAGCCCTCTCATACGCATCACCCGCTTCGGCTGAAGTAACGCTCAATGGTGAAGTTGGTCTGCGTCTTAGAGACGATTTTGGAAATACTACTTCAGCTGCAAATGTTAAAGCTAATACCGAAGACCAGTATCTCCAGTATCGTGTACGTCTGAAACCTTCTGCTGATCTTGGCGAAGGCTACTTCGTTAAGGCATTGTTTCAGAATGAAGGCGTAGCTGGAGGTTGGAATTCACTATCTGCGAACAACACTGAACAATATCAGATAGAGGCTTCGCAGTTTTTCTTTGGGCATGCCGATGCAAGCAGCCATTGGGTTGTCGGTCGTATTCCGCTTAATAGTTTAGACAACCCGATTCTGGATCTTACTCTTTATGCAATTCCAGGTACCGGCCCTCAAGGAACAAAACTCTATGCGGTTGATACCCCGATTTACACAAATCATTTCGACCGTCTGGTTGGCTTTAATTATGGCACAAAGATCGGTGATGGTGAGTTGAATGCTGTTGTTGTTAATTTTGACAATGTATCTACTCCTACTACCGCAACATCTCCAGCCACGACTGACCATGGCCTTTTCAACGACGGTTACGGTTTCACTGTTAACTATAAGGCAAATATTGGTGATGTAACCTTCGTGCCACAGGGCTTTGTAACCTTGACTCACCTTGCCGATGGTCGTGCTCCGTACTCTTTTGGTACTCAGGCCTTCATTCCTGCAGGGAAATCCAAGATTTCTCTCAGCGGATTCTATACCGGGGACAGTAATACCGGTGTACAATATGTGGCAGCCCCTAATACAACGATAAAGTATGATTATAGCGGTTACATTTTCAGGGTTAAAGGTGAATCCGGTCCGGTTCTTGCCTGGGTCGACTACAACAGAACCAAAGACAATGCAAACACTATTACCTACAACAATACCTTTGTCTGGGCGCAGTATGTCTTTAAGGTGCAGGAATCAAATAAAGGAACTTTCACCCTGCAGCCGACAATCAGGTACCGTGCCTCAGGTTCAAAGACCGATGCTGGCGTCTCAACAACGAACGACCTGTTCCGTACAGAGCTCTATGCAACGGTAAGCTTCTAAAGTTTCTCTTCGGCATCCGGGCAACAGTTGTAAAGTCATGTGGGGCTTTACAGGTGTGTGTGTGCATCTTTTTCAGGCGTCCGGATGTTTTTTTAGGCGATGTGGGTGAGTGGTCTAAGCCAAGGGTCTGCAAAACTCTTCATCACAAGTTCGAATCTTGTCATCGCCTCAGTATTTGATTTATGCCGTAATCTTTCTCCGGCATCCGGGCATCTGTTGTAAAGTCATGTGGGGGCTTTACAGGTGTGTGTGTGCATCTTTTTTCAGGCGTCCGGATGTTTTTTTTAGGCGATGTGGGTGAGTGGTCTAAGCCAAGGGTCTGCAAAACTCTTTCTCGCAAGTTCGAATCTTGTCATCGCCTCACTATTGGTTGTCCTGTTACCTTCCTCCGCACATCCGGGCTGCTGATGAAAAATGTTGTCGGGTACATTTTTCATCAGCTCTGCCCGGATGTTGTTTACTCTTTACCGACTGATCATTGTCTCCAGTATTTTTCGTAGCTCGCTCATTTCAATCTTGTTGTTTTCGGCAATGGATTTCAACGGGGTATCGATTTTTGCTTCTATCCCTTTCTGCTGTAAAGCAAGCTGCAGAGCAGTCGTTGAAACTCCACCCTCGTCAGCTATGTCTTGCAAGGTTTTTTTCCCGAAACCCTGCCCCTTTATTTTATGCCCTTCGGTTTTTGCAGGAGCAATAAAGGCATAGACTTGTTCAGCAGTCTTTCCATTTAAGGCTGCTATTTCAGCCAGGGTTTGTTCCTGCGAAGTAACTTTTAAACCCGCTTTTTCCAGCTTTGCTTTTAACGCGCCAGGATCACCGCCAAGACCCGGTTGCTCTGCAAGTTGGGTAAGGGTCATGAGCTCTGCATGTGGAACAGGGGCTTGGTTTTCCTGCCGTTCCCATGAACCGGAAATTGCATCGCCGAACTTGATGACTGCCGAGAAGGGTTGGATACCATAGTATGTTCCTGTTCCGAACAAGGCAGAAAGAACTATTATCGTGAGCAGTTCGCCAGGGCTTTTAAGGCCTTCGTTGGTCTTTGATTTCAGGTAGGAGAGGAATGCTTTCCAGTTGATGAAAAAGAGGTGGAACAGCGAAAGAATTAAAAAGGCAAACCCGAAGATTACATGCTGGTTCTGCCACCCCCTTTTTGTCAGGCCTATCATTCGCCAGTCTGTCCAGTTGGCAACCCTTCCGGGAGGAGAGATATAAAGAATCACTCCTGACACCAGCATCATGAGTACAGCGATGAACAGTCCAAAGCTTATAAAAACCCGCCAGCTGAATGATTTTTTCATGGTTCAGTGATTGTTGGCTTCCATTGCCTGGTAGTGTGGCATGTAGAGCAGTTTGCCTGGCGATTGGCGGCGTGCACTTTGTCATCCGGCTGGTCATGGCATCGTATGCACTGTGCTGAAGCACTAAGCCTGCTATGGTCAAAGCTTGCGTGCTGTTCAGTGGTTGTCGCTGCATTTGCTGCAGTACCGAACAGCACGGCTATAGTGATAAATAATAATCTTTTCATGGTATCGACACTACCAATAAACCTCTCCTACTGATTTATTCCCCGACCTCGGCCCATGCCTTGACCTTGACCCATTCCCATCCCACGTCCCATCCCCATATTCGGGTTGTACTGATCCCATACCCATTCCGACACATTTCTCAATTCTGAATCAGTCAGTATTTGAGCTGGCATAATCCCGAACCTTGTAATGGCTTGGGTATCAATCGCTTTGTCCTTGTTTGGTGATTTCAGGTATGCAACCAGATGGTTAACTCCATCTTTTTTTGTTTTGAATTTCTGATGGTAGCGAGAAGCAAGAGGAGTAATAGGCGGTGCGGTTTTTGGTGGTGGCATAACAGAGTGGCAGACACTGCAGTTCTTATCAAAAATAGCCTTGCCATCTAATACACTTGTTGAGGCTTGTGCTTCGGAATTGAACGACAATCCCATACTCATTATCAACAATAATCGTTTCATGGCTTAATAGATCATTAAATTATTCAGGATATTACTTTTCTGTTATACATCTTAATTAAATGTACTGAAATAATCAATGCAAGACCAAATTATTAATTGACTCGAAGTGTATAATCAAATTACCTGACCTTATAAGTTATTTATTATAAATTGTTTATGGGTTGTAATGTTATAATTAAAACCAATTATTTCGCTTAAATTTAAGATGGTTTTAGTAATTGTATCTGGGCGTTTTTTGTGTGCTTTAAGTAACGATTGTGAATAAATGATCTAAATAAACGCTATATTATTAGCAATTGTTAATAAGCTGTTTATATAAATCCGTGATAGTAAGCCATTACAGAAACAGTGATATAAACCTCTTTTTATAGTTTCCAGAAGCATATCGCGTATCAAAAGTCTCCCATTGCAAGATGAATTGTTTATCAGTGCGCGAAGTCGTATTATTAGCTGAGTAAATATCCTTTTTTTACTCCCTAACCTGACTCACCTTTAAACACAGAGAACTCATGCAAAAAAATGTTGGGCAAATAGATAAAATAATACGGATTGTTATCGGGGTAGCCGTTATTGTAGTAGGTCTCATCAATCAATCCTGGTGGGGCGCTGTTGGTCTTGTGCCGCTTTTAACCGCTTTTATAGGGTTTTGTCCACTCTATACAGTACTGAAGATATCGACAGGAGAGAGCTGTTGCTGTAATGAAAAACCTGGGAAAAACAACTCTTGCAAGTTATGATCAGGTAAGTGACTTTGTCCCTCGAATAAAAAAGATGTACAAAGCAACTCTTCTCTTTACCAAAGGTTGCTTTGTACATGCTTTAAACATCCATCCTTCACGGTTATCAGGAGTGTCCGCCAACAACAATTCGCATGATCTTAACATTCAGCACGACAAAACGGACGAGTTGCCACAGCAGATTCTTGCGCCAGTACAGCGTAGTTTTCGAAGGGACCGGAGGATAAGCTTCGTCGTAATATGCCTTGACTTTATTCGTAACCATAGGTTTTTCGGATTTGAGGTTGATATCAAATAGAGGTTATTCCGGAATTAACCACCAGAACGGATAGCCTTTTGCTTTATGGAAAAAGAGGTAGTGCAATATTACTTTCAGCCAATGTCCTGCGAGCCCGGCCTCTCCAAGCGAGTAGTTCATGTCGCGACCCCATTCAGGATACTTTTTCCAGTCGGGCACAACAGGGAAAAGGGTCATTGATGCACCAAGGCCATCAAACGAACCAAATCCTGCCGATACTACACACGCGGCACCCATTTTGCTCATTGACGCTTTATGGCGATGCTCAGCTGCTCCCTGAATTTTTTCCGCAATGTTCAACGCTACAATTTTCCCCATAACGCCGGAAGGCATACCTGTACGAGGCGGCGTCGGAAAAATCTGCCGACCATTCGGGCTTGTCATGGGTTTTGAAATCGGATGCGGTGGTGCAAAGGCTATGCCCGGAGCATAGATATTTTTAAAGAGCGGATTCTGATAAATGGATGGCCAATCCTCAGCCTCCCACTCCTCAAAAGGTTTCGGCGTGTAATTTGCATCAACCTTCATAAACTTGTTTGGTGCAAACATCTTGTCGGTAATCTCCGTTCCACTCTTATCGAACGCGGTCAGTCCGACCCCTGAAAATGAGGGGATAAGCATGGCAAAATCAAACTCCTGTGTCAGCTCATCTCCTGCAAGAGTCTCGTAGTGAGCTTTTCCTGGCTCAACATGATGTACTCCGGCCCTGCGGATCCAGTTGATACCGTACTCGGCCATAATGGATTCAGTAAAAACCTTTGTAGGGGTGTAGTAACCGCCCCTGTTAATAAAAGCGCCTCCCATGCCGAAATCACCCAGCTCATACTCATTGGACAACCAGGTGATCTGAGCCTTATCGCTCAAACCGCGTTTTTTAACTTCATAGGCTACATTCAGAATATATTCAAAGGCCGCTCCCTGGCAGGTTGCCATAGCGTGACCGGTACCGATCAGGAAGCGCTGCTTATGACCGGCCTGCATTTTTTTGATATTGTCCTGAAGGTGTTCCCATGCATGGGCTGCGTGGCTGTAAGTGCAGACCGAAAAGCTGTTTTTATCAGGACCAAGACCCTCGGTCGCCTCGAAATTGAGTTTCGGACCGGTTGCATTGACCAGATAATCATAGTCAACTTTTTCGGTCTGTCCATGCCGTACGCCATCGGTATACTCAATCGTCACATACCCTTTCGGTATTTCCGCATCACCTTCCGGATGAATTTCCAGGGCTTTTGCCTGTTTAAGGACAATGTCCCAGCGATTATAGACTTTTTTCAATTCAAACCGGACATCGTCAATAGTCATCTGACCAACACCGACCCAGATGTTTGACGGAATCCACTGATAGTAGCTGTTCGGGGTTACAACGACAACTTCGTGATGTTTGCCAAGTTTCTTTTTAAGAAAAGAGGCTGCTGTATGCCCTGCAACACCCCCTCCTAAAACAACTACTTTTGCCATAAAGAGTCAAAGTTTTGAATTGTGCTCTAATAACGAATAATACTATATGACTATATAGTTATTTAAAGATTAAAGTACAATAGCAAACTGCATTTTTGAAAGCAGATCCTTGCAGGTGATCTTCATATTCATAACGTAGGGGCTTTAATACGAGTTGGATAGTGTCATTTGTTTCAGTAGGGGTCTCCTTTTTTTGAAAATGAATCAACTGATTGCTGAGGATTTTAGATCCCTCCTTTGTCGGGATGACAAAAGAGAAAGCTAAAAGTTGTTCAGGCACCGACCATCATGGCTTCGATATCGGCATCAACTTTACCGATTGGTGTAATGCCGAATTTTTCGACCAGCACAGCAGCAATATTCGGTGTCAGGAACTCGGGAAGTGTCGGTCCGAGGCGAATGCCTTTTATCCCTAAATAGAGCAGGGCTAGCAGCACGGTTACTGCTTTCTGCTCGTACCAGGCAATGTCAAAGGAGATTGGCAGATCGTTGATATCGTCAAGCTCAAATACTTCCTTGAGTTTGAGAGCAATGACGGCAAGCGAGTAGGAGTCGTTGCACTGACCCGCATCGAGAACGCGAGGTATGCCACCGATATCACCGAGTTCAAGCTTGTTGTAACGGTACTTGGCACATCCTGCAGTCAGGATGATAGTATTGTCGGGAAGTGCGGCAGCAACATCAGTATAGTATTTGCGCGATGCATGACGTCCGTCACAGCCGGCCATCACCACAAAACGTTTGATTGCACCGCTCTTTACCGCTTCGACCACTTTGTCGGCCAGAGCAAGCACCTGATGGTGTGCAAATCCGCCGGTAATGGTGCCGTTTTCAATCTCTTTTGGCGACTGACAGGTTTTAGCTAGTCTGATAAGTCCTGAAAAGTCTTTATGACCGCCAATAGGCCTTGCTGGGATATGCTTCAGTCCAGGATAACCGGCCATACCGGTTGTGAACATCCGGTTGCGATATGATTCGCGAACGGGCACGATGCAGTTTGTGGTCATGAGTATGGGGCCGTTAAAGGTATCGAACTCTTTGTCCTGCTGCCACCAGGAACCTCCATAGTTTCCAAAAAAGTGAGGGTACTTCTTGAACGCCGGATAGTAGTGAGCAGGAAGCATTTCGCAGTGAGTATAGACGTCAACTCCTGTTCCTGCTGTCTGCTTCAGCAGCTCTTCCATATCGCGGAGGTCATGGCCTGAAATCAGGATACCGGGGTTTTTGCCCACACCGGTCTTCACCGAGGTGATTTCGGGATGACCATAGGTGGAGGTATTAGCTTTATCAAGCAGTGCCATTGCCTTGACTGCTGCGCCGCCAGTTTCAAGCACCAGTGCGGTAAGTTCTTCTGCCGACAGCTCTTTGGTGAGCGCTGCAAGCCCTTTTACATAAAAAGCATAGATATCGTCATCATGATAATCGAGCACTGCTGCATGGTCTGTATAGGCAGCAAGCCCCTTCAGGCCAAAAAGCACAAGGCTTTTCAGTGATCGAAGGTCTTCATTTTCACTCAAACTCTCAAGACCGACTTCAAGGCCTTTCGAAAGAAAATCCTCTTTTGAACTTCCAGTCCAGTGAGCGGCATCATGATGCGGCTGATGAACGAGCGTAGCAATCAGTTCATCGCGCACTGCAAGGGTCTTGAGTATCTGGGCGACTATTGCATCCTCATCAAAATTAGTGTTGGTTACGGTGACAAAGAGTGATTCACTGATAAGCTGACCGACCTTCCTTGAAACGCTGCCCTCCAATTTTTCTGCAGCCAGAGCAAGCCCTTCGGCAGCATAGACCAGCACATCCTGAAGCTGGGCAGTAGGTTCATCTTTTCCGCATACCCCTCGAACCGTACACCCTGTACCATGAATACTTTCCTGACATTGATTACATAACATTCCCATTGTTCTTTCCTCCATTATTGGTTATTGAATGTTTACATCCGGTGATAACAAATGAGCCATTTTTCTGTCCCCTGCTCCCCCTTCACTATTGCCCATTTTTTCTTTTACTAATGCCCTGTTCTTATACGCAGTACACAAAAGCCTTTTGTTGCTTGGCTTTCGCTTAATGATTTCGCTGAAATCTTCAATGGCGCCATCAAGATCCCCTGCCTTTGCTCTCGCCATACCACGATTCCCATAAGCCGTAATGGCTTCACGGAAGCGGAGGCCTATTTTCAATGCCATGGTGAAATCACCTATAGCCCCCTCATAATCATCGCAACTGCTCCGTGCATTTCCCCGGTTATAGTAGGCCTCGGCATTATCAGGATGTTCAGCAATAATCCGGCTGATTTCTGTGGCCGTCCCTCTGTATCCTCCCATTGCATCTTTGAGCATTGCCTCTTTCAGGTTATTATTTTATAACAAAAATGTAGTATTAATAGTGCTGGAAGGCATGGTTGAGTTCTGAGATTGGAGAAAGATGGATCCCTCACTTCGTTTCGGGATGACAGGGGAAGAACTGCCAAATGCCGACTGTTTTCAAACCCACTCTTCCGATAACGTTTCGCCTTGCAGACTGATGAGCACTTTTTTCACCGGGACCTTGCGTTTGGCTTTACGTTGTGCTTCGGCAACAATCGACATCAGGCCGCCACAGCATGGCACCTCCATAATGGCAACGGTGATGGTGTTGATTTGTGACAGATCGATCATGGCAGCAAGTTTGTCAACATAGATATCCATTTCTGAATCAAGCTTCGGGCAGGCTATTGCAAGACTTTTACCATTCATGAAGGAGCTATGGAAGTCTCCTACAGCAAATGCGCAACAATCGGCTGCAAGCAAGAGATCAGACCCTTGGAAATACGGGGCCTGCGGTGAAACGAGGTGAAGCTGGATGGGCCACTGGCGGAGTGCGCTTTGAACCGGAGCCTTTGTAGTAACGAGAACCGCTGCTTCAGATTTACCATTGGCACTGAAATCGATAGTCCTGCTGCCTGGGCATCCGCCGGCGTGGGCTGCATGGCTGTGAGCAGCAGGAGAATGTTGCGCAGCCGGTTTTCTTGCAGGTTTACGCTCAAGAGGATTCTCAATACCCTGCTCCTGAAGGTATTCAAGTGCCTGCCGCACAAAGTCACTCTGGCCATGATCCATAAGATGGTGCAGATGCGCAGCAATGACATTCGGTCCGCCTTTTGCAATGCTTTCATGCATCACGCGCTTTTCGTCGTAGGGTTCAGCTTCGCGGGTTTCGATCTTCATCGCTCCGGTCGGGCAGTGGCCGATACAGGCTCCAAGACCATCGCAAAAAAGGTCGCTGATGAGGCGGGCCTTGCCATCGATCACCTGTAACGCGCCCTCGGGACAACCAGGAATGCAGTCTCCGCATCCGGAACATTTTTTTTCATCTATGGTGATAATCTGCCGTTTCATTTTTAACTCCTTTATGCGTTCAATTATGAGTAATGGGGGTTGATGATAGTTTTACTGGATTTGCAGCCTCAAGATCCCTAAGCAGCTTACCGATGGTCACCTTTTCAAATTCACTCTGGACAACCTGCTCAATACGCATAATCTCGTGACGAAGCACACACCGCGCACGATTGCCGCAAATCTGCTTGCGAAACATGCATTCCGACACCTGCACCTTGCCCTGAAAAATCTCAATCAGTTCAGTTACGGTGATCTCGTCAGGATCCTTTTGCATCATAAAACCTCCCTGAACTCCCTCCTTTGAAACAATCAGGTTGTGGCGGATCATCTCCTGAAGCAGGCGGCGCAGAAACTGGTAAGGAATATCGTGCTCTGTAGCAATACTCTTTGCTGACACATAGCTCCCCGTCTTTGAAGCAAGTGCCAGAAGGGCCCGTATGGCGTAATCCGTATTTTTGGTGAGAACTTTCATAGCCGCCTGTTTAATTGATACCAATATAGTATCAGTTATAAATAAAACAATAATCTTTTTTAAAAATTCCCGCTTACGGCATTTTTTCTTATGGATGGAAAGAGCTGGATTGTTGCTTTACATTCAGTACATTTGTTTTTGATTTTACCGTAAGACACCTATCTGAAAAACAGAGGTAACCCTTTATAACCTTACCTGAGAGATCGGACTGATAACATGGCATTCGAACTGGACCCTGGATTGTTTGAGAACATGCATTGTAAAGGAATAACCATTAAAATCGTCGGTATCGGCGGTTGTGGCTGCAATGCTTTGAATACGATGATTGAGAACGAAATCAATGGTGTCGACTATATCGCCTTCAATACAAAACCTCAGGAGCTTCTGGATTCAAAGGCTCCGATTAGGGTGAGAATCGGAAAAAATGCGACCAATGGAAAAGGAATTGAGTCTGGCAGTGCTTTTTCAAAAGGCCTTTTGAACACCACTCTCATTTCTGAAGAAGACAGTGAGCATATTGCAGCTCAACTGCATGGGGCGGATATGGTCATTATTGTTGCAGGAATGGGCAAAGGTACCGGAACCATTGCATCCCCGCTGATTGCCCTGATTGCAAGAAACATGGGTATCCTCACGCTTGGACTGATAACGAAACCGTTCACCTGCGAAGGGAGAATGAAGGCAAAGACAGCCGAGAATGGTATTACTGAGCTGCGCAAATACATCGACACACTTATTCTTGTTGATAATGAAGAGATTATGAGCAGCGCCAACGAGAACACTACCGTCAACGAAGCTTTCGATCTGGCAAACGATGTCATGTACAGAACAGTAAAAGGGATTGCCGATATTCTCAACAGCCGTGGACATATCAATGTCAACTTTGGTGACCTTTGCGGCCTCATGACGAATGCTGGTGATGCTGTTATCAGCACATCTTCCGCATCAGGCGAACGACGTGCACTGAGGGCATCAACTGATGCGTTCAACAATCTTCTGCTGGAAGGTGTGTTAGTGCATGGAGCCAAAGGAGTTCTGGTCAACATTACCGGCGAAGTGACCATGAGAGATATGTCGGAGGCTATGACCTACATCGAGACGCAGGTAGGCAATGAAACCAACGTTATCAACGGCTATATTGAAGAAGCAGACATATCCGGCGAAACACGTGTCACCGTTGTCGTTACCGGTTTCAAACGAAAAACAATTGAGGAGCTGGGCACACCAGTACCAGGAAAACCTACAGAAACATGCAACATAGGGAAATCGCATGAAACTGATTATTCTATTCCCGCCTACATCCGCAGGCAGACTATGATTAAAGACGGTGAACATCAGGAACACACTCTATTGACACCGACAAAGAAAGAGCTGCGCTCCGGTAGAATTCAAACAGGCCTCTCAGATGCTCCGGCATATCTCCACAGGATGAACAACTGAGCATTATTTTCAGAAAGTAATCGGCAGTCTGGTTCCGGTATCCGGAAAATGAGTAACGTTGTTAAAACATCTAACACCACCTGAAAACTAATCATTACCGCTCAAACATTTTCCAGACAAAGTTACAAGAAGAAATCGGGTGAAAAGAGTAAAATGAACCAATAATATTCTGGTTATAATTGTAACAAAAGAATAAAGAGCGGTGAAATCAATAATAAAATGGTAATCTACTCTATACCCTTTGAGAATTGCAAATTCAGGTTACTATGAGGATATTCATCCATGTCTGCCAGCAAAATATCACCGCTTCATCCCGGAACTGTTCTGTTTGAGGAGTACATCACCCCAATGAACCTTACCGAAAAAAGAATTGCAGAGGATACCCATATCCCTGTATGGCGAATCAACGATATTGTAGCTGGAAAACGAAGCATCACAGCAGAAACAGCTCTGCGTCTGGGACGATATTTCGGGACCCCTGCCCATTTCTGGTTTGGACTGCAGATGGATTATGACCTTCAGGTCGCTCTGAACAATGAAGGTTTAAATATCGAACGGGATATCAAGGCTTATGACGAATCAAGGTTGTAAGGCTTTCACTCCTGTCAATAACAGAAGGGCTCTATCTCTTTACTCGATTGCCAGATAGTGCTGCATGGCAAGCTTGACTGTGGCTTTATCTGATTGTGACAGAATCCCATGGCGATCAGTAATGAGTTGCTTGTCAAGCGTAAAAAGCTTGAAACGAACCTTGCATGGCACCTTCAAATTTGCACTCTTCCAGTCACGCAATTGAATATCACTGGCCCATATCCTGTTTTTTGCTGTCGTGATCATGGCCAGAATGAGATGATCATGCTGATTGTTGAATGAGTTGCCCGAAACGACCAATGCTGGCCGGCGTCTTACCGCAAGTTTTTCGGTAAAGGGAAAAGGAACGATGACAACATCAAATGGCTCAAAGTGCATTCCATGCCTCCTCATCTTCGGGTGAGGACCATTCACTCAGTGTTTCCTCTATTCCTTTCAGATATTCATCTGCTGGCGATTTGATTTTTCTGACAATGACATAATCTCCTTTGAGTTCAAACTCCAGAGTATCACCGGCTTTCAACTGGGCGGCTTTGCGTATTGAGACCGGGATGGTTATCTGGCCTTTGGAGGTGATTCTTGCGATGTGCATGTGGACTCTTTTATTGTCAGAATTTCTTACAAGTAAGAATGTAAGGCACTATATCCATCGAAACAAATCGAATCAAGAGGCAGAAGGAAAAATACAAAGCAGTTCGACAGGAAGGCTTTTATAACATTGTGCAACGACTTTCGGAGCAAATTTCAGTCAGTATCGGTTTCTGATTCCTTAGTAAGTTCAAGGGGTATCGGGCGGTTTACTTTGGCTCCGAGCCGGCGCATCTCCTCTACCCTTCCCACAAGATTACCACGACCCTCTTTGATGCGTTTAAGAACAGTATCAAATGAGTCTGAAAGGCCTGAAAGTTTTTTTCTCGCATCCATCATGGCTTCAACGACGAGAAAAACCTGGTCGTAGATTTTTCCAGCCTTGTCAGCTATGAGTTCAGCGTTGTTGTTCTCATTTTCCCGACGCCAGATTTGCGCAATGAGCTTAAGGGTAATCATGAGCGTGGTCGGACCACACAAGACCACGTTTTTTCCGGCAAGATCATATATCAGTTCCGGGTCGGTCTGCATGACGGCCTGCCAGGCAGGTTCGAGTGGAATACACATGATGACAAAATCAAGGGTCCTGTTGCCGCTTATTCCACTGTACCCTTTAGCCTGCAGCTCAGTTATATGGCGACGGACTGACTGTACATGCTCTTTCATGGCCTGCTGGCGCTGCACCTCGTCATCAGAGCGACAAAAGCGTTCGTAGGCGGTCAGCGAAACCTTTGAATCGACGATTATCGCTTTGTCGGCGGGCAGCATCACCATAAAATCTGGGCGTTTCAGCATTCCATCATCATGACGAAAGCTCTCCTGGGCCAGGTATTCACGACCTTTTTCCAGCCCTGATGCTTCAAAGATCCGTTCGATAATCATTTCGCCCCAATCACCCTGCTTTTTCGAGTCGCCCTTGATAGCCTTCGCAAGCAGGTTGGCCTCGTCACTCACCTTCCCGCTCAGCTCGTGCAGCTGGCGAACCTGCTCGAAAAGACGTCCGGAAAGTTCAGTGTCGATGGTGTGAACCTCATCGACCCGCTTACGGAACGTCTCAATCTGCTGGCGAAGGGGTTGCAGAAGACCTTCCATACGCTCTCGGTTCTCAATACTGATAGCCCTTCCCCGTTCTTCAAAAATTCTGTTTGAAAGGTTTTCAAACTCGATTTTCAACCGTGATTCAGATTCCAGCATCAGGGCTGTTTTTTCGGTGACGCTCCGCTGCTCGTTCTCAAGATCAGCTTCAAGGCGGGCCTGGCGAATCTTGAGATTTTCAAGTTCCATGGTTTTCGACTCAAGCCGCATGGCTGCAAAGCGAGCCTCCTCTTCAATAGATTGAAGTCGTAGAAGTTCTGCTTTCCCGGGAGCATCACGCACCATGCGGTATGCCACAAAAGAAAGCAGGGCAAAAAGCAGAAGAAGAATTGAAAAAGAGAAGAGGTCTGTCATGAGGATTGAGTTTATAAAGTGCCAGTACTCTTGTGAACATTTACAACTTTTCGAGATGTTTTTTCAGCATTTTTGCCTTCTCGCTATGTTTCAGGACAAAAGCCATATAGAGCACAACAACAAGGTTAATGACAATCAGCCCGATTTTAAGCCATGTGAAGCCTTTTGCAAGTTCGAACAGTTCAATCGGCAGGTAAACGCATCCGCTGATCAATGCAAACCATTCAGCCCATCGCCTTGCAAACCATAGACCATATGCCTCGACAAACCTCATGAATGCATAGAGTAAAGCAAAAAAAACAAGAAAACGAATACGGTTATCTGTCAGATTCGCTGCGGCTTCGATAATAATTTTTGAGAAAGTATGCTCGGGATTAAGATGCAATTGCCTGACTAACTTCCCTGCTGTGAGCTGAATATTCTGATGGGTCATAAAAAAAACAGCTACCCCGGCAAACAACCCGAGAAGCCCCTTGAATGTTTCAAACAGTGCTACGATCTTGAGGACCCGAATCATTTTTAAGTTCTGAACCATACTCATGACTTGTCTTGAGGGAAACTCGATAAATTGAGCTGTAATATATGATAGATTCGGCAAGCGAGAAGCTGTTTTTAACGTATTCCGCAAATCCACCATAAGGTATCGGCAGAGTAATCATCCGGCCATCCTGCCTGTTTCCGGAGAGATAACGTTAAGAAAAAAAATGGTCGTTAACCCAGTATAGCTTTTGTTTGAGAATATCTTTTTCTTACCTTAACACTTCCTGTAACGGCGAAGTGGCCGAGTGGTTAGGCAGAGGTCTGCAAAACCTTGTACAGCGGTTCGAATCCGCTCTTCGCCTCCAGCAACAAAAAGCCTGCTTAACGCAGGCTTTTTCGTTTCAAGCACATCTTCCTTTCAGTGTAACCTTCTATCCTATTTTAGCAGCACCAGAGATGATCGCTTTGACAAGATTGTCAATTGCAGCATCATCAATCAGCACCGGGATGTTCAGGCAGATGCTGCTGCGAAGCATGATACCGGTTTTCGGCCATAGCGTTTCAAGATCGACAGCACTGTACCGGTCATACTCACCAAGCAGGTGGCCCCAGACTCCGGCAAAATGCCAGTCAAGCGCTTCAGGCAGAATCTTTGTGCCAAATCCATGCTCTGTAAGATGAACTTCAAACTGCAGGGCAGCTTCACGGTTTTTAACCCTGAAAATGAGGGTATCTCCCTGCGAGCCGGTTTCATCACTGAATGGCCTCAGGATAATATTATCAAGATGACGGATCGCATCTTTGATTTTACGTTTATTCTCCTTTGAAGTAGAGAGGATGGTGTCAATTTTGGCAAGCTGGGCAAGACCGATTGCCGCAGTCACTTCGCTGAGACGCAAATTAAGACCCTTGGATCTTCTGGGATCTTTGCCTCTCGGAAGACCTGGCAGATGCATGTGGCCATGATCGGAGAACTCGGCTGCTCGATCGTAGATATCTTTGTCGTTAGTGACAATGATTCCACCCTCGCCTGTATGGAGGGTCTTGCCGGCATCAAACGAAAATGAGGCTACACTGCCAAAGGTGCCGAGTTTCTGCCCCTTGTATGAGGCTCCAAGTGCCTGAGCGGCATCCTCGATCAGTATAAGACCGTGCTTTTTGCAAATTGCCGAGAGTTCGTCCATTTTCGGCGATGCCCACATGGGAATGGCTATGACAGCTTTGGTCGCCGGAGTAATAGCCTTTTCAACTTCCCTGGGGTCGAGATGATAGGTTTCATCGAGTTCAACCGGGACAGGTACAGCACCCAGAGCGCTGATGGCCTCAACCGGGGCAATAAAGGTCCAGGCTGTTGTAATGACCTCGTCACCGGGCCCGATCCCTGCACCGGCAAGAGCGCAATGAATGGCCGCAGTACCTGAAGAAACCGCATGGGCATACTTTACCCCTATCCATGCTGCAAATTTTTCCTCAAACTCCCTTGCCTTGTAATTGCCTCCGCCATAACGGTAGAGATTGACCTTCTCTCTGCTGAAAAGTTCCTGTATTTCGGCCAGTTCTTCACGACCGATGAGCTCTGCTCCCGCCATAATATTATCCTGTTCTTTTAAGTTAATTGAAAAACAACTGCCCTTGCCGATTCCTCTGTAAACTCAACGGGATTGCCTGAAAATGATCCCTTCAGGGCTTCCGATGCGTTGTGTGCAAATTCATCAGCATTATTCTTGCCATAACCATAAGGGACTAACGTAGGTATCTTAAGCTGGCTGTAGAGTTCATCCATCTCTTCAAGAAGTTCCACAGTAGCCTCTCTTGGTGAGGGTGATGAACGCATAGGATTGAGAAGTGCATACTTTTCGTAACCCTTGAGATGGTTGTAGCGCATAACCTCCTTTAGAAAAATCGCACCGGCAAGACCGTGCGGTACACGATGCTTCACTCCAAGATAGTAGGCAAAACCGTTGGTCGGTCCATCTCCGGAGTTCATGAGAGCCACGGTGCCGCAAACGCTTCCTATAGCAAGATCGAGCCTTGATTCTGCCCGATCGAGCTGGTTCTGCTGCAGGGCGTAAAAAGTCCGCTGAAACCCCTCGATAGAAAAAATCCTGCTCAACGCGGTATGCTTAATCGAACCGAAGCTGTCAACGCAGTGCACGAGACTGTCCATGGCTGAAGCAATAACGCTTTCAATAGGGGCTGTCATGGAGAGTTGCGGGTCGATAATTGCTTTTTTGGGGAAGTTCTTTTTACTGTTGATACCAAGTTTACGCCCTTCAGCCTCGTCTATAAATACCGCATTAAAGCTTACCTCAGCTCCACTGCCCAGAAGCGATGGTACGGTTACAAGCGGAAGAGGATCGTTCACTCCTGTGGGAAATCCTTTGAGCGAGAGGGCTGGAACGTTGTTCGTCATAAGCAGTGCCACCCCTTTACCGAGGTCAAGGGTACTGCCTCCACCTATTGCGACAATGACATCAGGCGGATTGCTCCGAAAAAATTCTGCAACATTTTCAAGATGAGCATAAGTCGGCTCACCGCCGAATTCGTTGCAATACACTACCGAGTTGGAATAGGCGGATGTAAGGTTTCTCAAAACATCCTGAAAATAAAGGCTGCCAGTCACGTTGGCATCGTAAATGATACCGGGCTTCTGCACTCCCAATTGAGCTACATGCTCATGCAGGTTCAGTGCTTCATTTACCCCGATAACAAGATCGGTGGATAAAAAGAAATTCATAAAAACAGTGATCTAAAGGTTTTATTGGTTCACATCCGGATCTGCCAGGTGCTTTTTATTAAAGTAATACTCAATTAAATCTATTTCTTCAATAGTATCAATCTCCCAGGTCTGCCAAAACTCCATTTCATAGGCTGAAAGCTTATCGCCGATCCTGTTTCCGAATAAAGTAAGCGTTTCAGGTTTGAATATATAGATTGAACCATTTTCTATGAACTGAGACGGGCGATCCTGGCGCATGCCGCGGTTGCGATAATCAAAGTTCAAGCTTGTCCATTCGCCTTCCTTTGATTCCCAAATGGTAAGATCGTCTGCCTTAGTAACGGAGATCAGCGAATCAGCCCCATCGCGAAGAAAAATTTCTACCGCCCGATCGATATCTCCGGGTTTTCGTAACGGGGATGTTGCCTGGAGAAAAACAATTGTCTCCACTGGTAGGTGGTAGTCTTGCTCGACAACACCGACGGCATGCAGAATTGCCGATTCGGACGTTGCTTTGTCGCCCGAAAGTTCAGGGGGACGTATGATCACCTCAGCCCCGTACTCTGAAGCTACGTTGGCTATGGCCTGGTCTTCGGTGGTGACAAAAACCCGGTCGATGCTTGTAGAGGCAAGAGCTTGTAAAACAGTCCATGCAAGCAGTGGTTTTCCTGCTACAGGGTGAATATTCTTGTTTTTGAGGCCCTTTGACCCTCCCCTTGCAGGAATGATTGCTACGGTATGCATTGGATTAAAATAGGTACGTTTTGGTTCAGCAGTCAATGACCTGCCGGCAGACATCAGCGATCTTTTTTGCAGCAGATTTATTCTGCAAGGGAGTGAGCGATTTTAACACTTCGGGAGGCAAACCGCAGTGCACAATTTTGTTCAAAGCCGATCCAACAAAAATGGTGGATGAAAACTGAGCTATCAGCATACGGGAGTTTGCTATCATCTCTTCAGTCTTGCCTTCACTGAATACAAGACTTTCCGGCGCATAAAGCTCGATTTCCCTTATAGCTCTTTCATGATTTTCATTTGGATGAAGCTTGAAAATCAGCTGAGAGCCTTCAGTCATATCAAGATACTTCCTGATATTTTTGGCACGATTTTCGTAAATAAAAGTTTCGCGATTGTCCGATGTACAGACAAGAACATAATCGTGATATTTAAAGTCATTGTGCAGGTACTGCTCGCAATTGTCAAAATTCGGAATACTTGTGACCTCAATCTTGAGAGGATTTACTCCCTTGCGAATAAACAGTTCGCGGTATCCTTCACTGGCGACACAGAACTTTTCGTAAGAATCGGATAATCCTGTTGTGGAGGTACCGGCAATCCATCGGGGAATCCACTGAAAGTTTCTTGCCAGATGGTAGAGCACCGTTTCGGGTTCTGTCATTCCTTCCTGAACCAGTACAATTTTTTTATGGCGGATATGCTTCGGGACAATCAGATCAGTGCAGGTTACCACAAGATCATAGGCATGCTGGAGTCCCCCGATATCAAGTGTCAGATTATGTGAACGAAGATAGTCGAGCGTACGTTCGGAGCGCTTGCGACCCATAATGGTAAACTCAAGAAGCCCGCGTTCGCTTGCTGCGCCGAGGATCCCATCGCTGAAAAATGGCGAAAAATACTGGTCATAATCGGTCAGCCACCCGGCAATCTGATGCATCTGGGTCGTCTGGTTCATCGAACCGCAAATAAATAAAATCTTTTTCTTCATGACTCTCTCTCAGTGGCTCCTTCGGCATCACGGAGATGCACACCTGAAAAAAACATGACTCCATACCCTGCTGCGTACCAGAGTACCTCCTTGAAACGTCTTAAGAGTACAAATGCTGCTCCGTAAGCAAGGAAGTCCTGTATGCCGAGTGCCTGAAAAAACGCCAGGTAGCCAAGGTCCTGGACACCAAGCCCTGAAGGAATAAAAAAGAACAACGCGCGAAGAATGGTAATTGCGGTATCAATAGCGAGTACCTGAAAAAATGAGATATGGACACCCAGCAATGTCAGAATAATATAACTCTCAACGGCAAGCGTACTCCAGGCAACAATATAGTAGAGCATGACCATGAAAAGCCTCAAGGTAAAAGGACCTCTGTAACTTTTAAGTTCCTCATCGGTATCGAGAAACCCGGATTCCCTGGTAATCAGCCATGCTTTAATTCTCTTGAACGGAATACGCATTAAAAAACCATGCAGATTATGCGCAGCTTTTCCGTTGAGCAAAAGCATGAGAAGAAGAAGAAAAAACAAAAAAATCACCGTACCGGTAGCAACCATAATATATCCAAGGCCCTCGAACCCGAGCATCTGAACGGAAGCTTTTTGCAGAAGCGAAAAGCCTGCAACAGCGCCAAAAAGAGTATAAAGTCCCTGGGACACACCAAGCATGAGTTTACGGATGGCTACGCTTGCAACACCTGCGGGAAGCGGAATCTTGAGAAACCGGTAGCAGAGGAATGGACGCAGAGGCTCCCCGACAGCCACGCCGGCAGGCAAGGTCATGGAAACGGTTTCTGAAATGATCTGTATTTTAAGAATCTTGAAAAACGGTATTGCGGTAATGGTGCGAGGAAAAAGCTTGATCCAGGCAAATGTTTCTATGAGATGAAGTGCTAAATAGGGAAGTAGAATAAATACTGAAGAAAAACCGATCTTCGAAATCCTTCCAATCGCCACCTGAAGGTCAATCTGGCTGAAAAGATAGGCTATCAGGATAATGCCAAGGGCAAGCCCGGCATAACCAGTCCATGAAGAGCCGGATTTTTTTGTCATCTGCATGAAAAATCAGGAAATAAGGCTAAAAAAATGTAAACCCATCATTACTCAATGTGAAAAATTACATACTCTAATGGCTGAAAGAGCCGCACTGAGGAATAAAAGAACAGCAAAGAACCGATAAAAAAAGAAAGCCCCAGAGTTTAAACTGGAGCCTTCAGCAAAACAACAAGTAAGCTGCAGGGTTCAAGTATGTCATCACATCAATGGCGGAACATGCTTTTCACAATCAGCACAACCCTCTGAACTTTAATATAAAAAATCCCTGCATTTTAAACCTCTTTGCATTCACGAAGGCATTCAGGAACCACTTCAAAACTTTTTACAGCACGATAATAGAGATCAGACTGCAATAAAATTAATATCGCCGGTGCATCGTATATCATGCATTTACGATTTTTTTTTTGCAGAATTTTTATTAATTTTTTGCCTTAACAAACTAAAAATAAAAAGGATACCATGAAATCAATCAAACCTTTATTAAGAACTCTGTTCATTCCCGGTATGCTGTTTCTGGGTGCATGCTGTCATGAAACACCTGTCGTTATAGCACCTCCGCCTCCACCGCCTCCTGCTGTTGTTTTACCTGGCCTAGGTGATATATTTTATGATTTTGATAAGTCAGAGCTACGCACGGATGCTGTCGATCAGCTGAAAACCAATGCGAACTGGATACAAGCATCGGCAGGCAGAAAGGTTATCATCGAAGGTCATTGTGATGAAAGAGGCACCAATGAGTATAACCTTGCTCTTGGCGAACGCAGGGCCAACAGTGCAAAAGATTACATCGTTAATCTTGGCGTTGAACCTTCACGTCTTAAAACTGTCAGCTATGGCGAAGAAAAACCTTTTGCTGAAGGTCACAGCGAAGATGCATGGGCCCAGAACAGAAGAGCTCACTTTGTGGCTCAATAGCAGGTTGTTCACGCATTAGACTTTTTTACAAGGCAACCTTGCGAAAGCCCGGGTTGCCTTGTATTGTAAATGCTTCTTCGATTTCCACACTCATTCTCCCGACAGCTTGTCGTCATTCTGCATTTGAAATGCCAGTTTCAGCTTAAAGCGCTACTGTTTTGTTTTTATTCCTCAGCATGTATCTACAGTAACCTCAAATAAAAAGGCCAGTAGAGGTATTTTACTCCATGCTTTACTGCCAAAAAAAGTAATGCAGTCTATGGTTGTATTGTTAAATATTTGTTAATTATTGCTTCAATCATGAATCGGCTTTCAGGGAGCTGATGCAGTCATTAACCCCCATTTTGCAGACCCTGTCGTAATTCCTGGTTATTTTCTTCATAAAGGCTTTTTTCCACAAGAAAAACTTTCTTGCTGATGGGACTTATCAATTCCGACTTTCAGACATTACCCGAACTTTTCTTCTCTGTTTTTACCCATTACAGAGGGCAGGATTCTAAATTCCCGATTGCAAGAAAGGTTAATGGTGTCTACGAACCCATTTTTTATACCGCACTCGAAGAGGATGTCCACCATTTTTCTGCATTTTTAAAACAAAACGGTATAACGTCCAAGGATCGGGTAGCTATTCTTTCGGAAAACAGGCCGGGGTGGTACCTGGCAGATATGGCTATCCTGAATCTCGGGGCGATCAATGTCCCTCTTTACCCTTCCCTGCCGCCTAATCAAATCGAATTCATTCTCAACAACTGCAGCGCCAAGGCGATCGTTGTTTCAAACATGCTGCAGCTTGGTAAAATAATCTCGATCTGGCAGAACTTGCCGGAATTGTGTCTTGTCGTAGTTATGAACCGTCTGGAGGAGAGTGTTGAGGATGTTCTTGATCTGAACCAGGCCAAGGATGAGGGCAAAAAAATTCTTGACGAAAAGCCATGGTTCCTTGAAGCGGCGCCTGTTGAACCTGACGATGTTGCCACCATCATTTACACATCCGGTACGACGGGACTTCCGAAAGGAGTGATGCTTACGCACCGGAATATTTGTGAAAATGTAAAATCTTCATCATCAATTATTCGTCTTGACGAATCCGACTGTGGTCTCTCCTTCCTTCCACTCTCCCATGCCTATGAACGAACAGGTGGTTATTACCTTCTTTTTTCCTGCGGTGCAAGCATTTACCTCGCCGAAAGCGTTGAAACAATTTCACTGAACATGACAGAGGCCCGGCCAACAATAATCTTTACTGTGCCAAGGCTGTTCGACCGCATCAAGATGAGTATCCTCAAGCAGATTGCTGCCGAGAGTACCATCAAGCAGAAAGTATTTGCCTGGGCTATGAGCACTGGCGAAAAATATCACCGGGAAATCAATAATAAAGGCAAATCGTCAACTTTGCTATCGTTACAGCATGCTCTCGCCGAAAAGCTTGTCTATCATAAAATCAAAAACAAGTTAGGCGGAAGACTTCGATATTTTGTTTCCGGGGGAGCGGCACTCCCGCAAAAGATCGGTGAATTTTTTCAGTCACTCGATATCAGTATCCTTGAAGGATTCGGTCTGACTGAGACATCACCTATCACCAACGTAAACAGACCTGAAAAAATAAAGTACGGAACCGTAGGCCCGACAGTTGACAATGTACAGCTGAAAATTGCTGAAGACGGCGAAATCCTCTTCAAAGGGCCGAATATAATGAAGGGGTACTGGAAGGATGAAGAGGCTACCCGGCAGGTCATCAAGGATGGATGGTTCTACAGCGGAGATATCGGAGAAATCGACAAGGATGGGTATTTAAAGATAACTGATCGTAAAAAACATATTATCGTCACATCCGGGGGTAAAAATATTGCTCCTATGCCTATTGAAAATCTTATTATAGAAAGCCCTTATGTGGATCAGGTTATTGTAATAGGTGAAAAAAGACCCTTTCTGATCGCCCTTATTGTTCCTGACTTCAATAAGCTCAAAGAGTTCGCCGTTACTGAAGGCATTCAAGTGACCACCAACAAAGAGTTGATACAGCACAAGAGTGTTCAGCAGATTTTTGAAAAACTTCTGCGTACCGTTTCACGTCAGCTTGCAACCCATGAAAAAGTCCGGAAGTTCCTGCTTGTCGACGATGCATTTACCATTGAAAACGGCCATATGACCCCGACACTCAAGGTTAAGCGCAAAGAAATCATAACCAGATATGCCGCTGAAATTGACAAGGTGTACAATACTCTCAACATGGTCTATAACACCGAGTAGTGCTGAATATGCCAACTGATGCAACCTCCTGACAATAAAGAGAGTTAACTGCCTTTGATTTTCAGGATAGATTGAGCACCGGTTCCGGTGCTCTTCTGGCGTTCAACCAGTCCTTCGGTAATGAGGTCACTGATAATGTCCTCAAGATCCCAGGGGCAGGAAGCATATTTTTCACTGATCTCCTGGAGAAACATACCATCGTTATTGACAAGTTCCTTGATGAGTTTTCCGCGATACCATCGCTTTGAGCCCTGAAATTTTGACTGCTTTGTCAGGGGGCGTATACCACTCTTTTTACTGGTCAGTACAAGAGAGCCATAGTCCATCAATGCATTATGCCAGTCACGGCTTTTTCCAGGCGGAACCAGGTCTTCAGCCTCATGCTGCAGTCTATGTGGTGAAATATCTTCAGGAAGCCCTAATTCATAAATCATGATTCTGCGGATATTGGTGTCGACAGCCGCTGTATCAAAATTGTCGGCAAATACAGGAATCGATCGACAGGTATACTCACCAATACCGGGAAGGGTTTTCAGTATCGCGGGATCTCCTGGAACTATTCCTCCATAAGAGTCCATAATGAGAGCGGCACATCGCTGGAGCCTTAGAGCTCTTGAGTTGTAGCCAAGGCCGCTCCAGAGCGACAGCACCTCTCGAAGCGGAGCAGATGCAAGTGTGGCAATATCGGGAAATTGATGCAACCATGCCTCAAACCTCGGAACCACCCTTTCCGCCTGAGTCTGCTGGAGCATGATTTCGCTGATCATGACGGCATACCGATCGGTAGTATTCCTCCAGGGAAACGACCGTCCATTCAACCGGTAAAATTCAAATATCTTTGCGCGGAAAAGTTCAATATCCTGCTTTTTCAATACGCTTGTTCCTTAAGAGTGATAATTTATCTCACATCAGTTGCTTTTCCCCAAAGAGGTTTCGGCATAACAGAATATGGCACCGCCATCAAGAACAAACTCCTGAACAACAAGTTCGTTCAGGGTATAATCGCCAGTAACCAAAGGACGCGGATCTAACTGAGACTCAATTCTTTTTGATACAGGGCTTGAAAGCGTTTGCTCTGTCTTCATATTTTTTTATTTGCCCTAATGCCATGCTTGCCAAGATACAATTTAAGCTGTTGCGGGCAACGCACCACAATTACTCATCACTGCCGACTGCCCACTGCCAACTCTTCCCTCTCCCACCGAACTCTTCCCTGTCACCCCGAACTCCTGTGAGGGGTCTAACTTAAAGGCTCGACGGAGTAGAATTGTAAGTTATTGTTGCGGGTTGTAAATTACGGTAGTTATCTCCTCATACTGCATTGATAATCGCGCAAATACACTAAACTCATTCATAATATGAATGTTATAATTAACGACAAGATTTGCGCCTCTTCCGTCGGGCAGACCCTCGGCAAATCAGCAAGGCTCAACCACAGTCATGTGGGATATATCTGCGGCGGGCACGGAGTATGCCAGGCCAGTTACGTGACCGTGCAAGAGGGTGTCGACTGTCTGGCGCCGCTTACCGACGTAGAAAAGGCTTTTCTCTCTCCTCGCCAGATTGCAGGTGGCGGACGCATGGCCTGCCAGGCCACGATTGCTAAAGAGGGTACAGTCAAAGCGCTTTCACGCCCTGAAGAGGTTCGTCGAATGCTTTTCACCAACCCGCTGGCGTTATTCACCTACGGAGCGGAAATGGGTCGGGACACCCTTCAGCAGATCGTTCCCGGCATCAGCAACCTTATCGGTCGCATTGTGAAGGGGGAGATGGACAGCAAGAATGCTATCGGAGACCTTATGGAGTCTGTCAGTGGCGCCTTCGGACTTGTATTTGAAACCCTTCCGGAATATCTTCCCTTCAAAGAGCAAATCAGGAGCCTTGTCGGAAATCTGCCTGTTCAGCTGCCATTTTCGACGCAGCAGACGACTGAAAGCGAGATTGAGAGTATTAAGAGATTATTCGTAAATAATTTTCATATCCAGTAGCAAAGTATTATTTTTCTCCCAAAAGTAATTTATTACAATGGGAGAAGTTATGCCAAAACTCAAATCATGGGAAGTATCTGACTCGTTCTGGAATGTGGTTGAGCCACTTATACCTCCACCCGAGAGGGATCCAAATAAAGAGTACAAACGAAAATCAGGAGGAGGACGCAAACCGATCCGATCAAGAACGATCTTTGAAGGCATTATGTTTGTCCTGCGAACAGGTTGTCAGTGGCAAGCCTTGCCAAAAGAACGGTTTGGCAGTCCCAGTGCCATTTACACCCATTTTGCACGATGGCAGCGTAAAGGCTTTTTTCTTGCACTCTGGCAGAAGGGGCTTGCAGAATATGATGATATGGAAGGAATAGCATGGAAGTGGCAAAGCATAGATGGCGCCATGACGAAAGCTCCGCTTGCACAAGAAACTGTTGGACGAAATCCAACGGACAGGGGAAAAAAAAGGCACAAAGCGCAATATACTGGTAGACGGGCGTGGGGTCCCGCTCTCGATAGTCGTAACCGGAGCAAACCGGCACGATGTCACTCAACTGAAAGCAGTGCTTGAAAATATTGTGGTGACGCGTCCAGATAGCGAACAACACCTTTGTGCTGATAAAGGATATAAAGGAAAGCCCGCCCTTCTGATTATTCTATCTGAACGGTATATTCCTCATGTAAAACAACTTAACGAAGAGGTTCAGGAGAAAAGAGATAACCCGAATTACAAGGCTCGCAGATGGGTTGTAGAAGTATCTCACTCATGGTTCAATCGGTTCCGAAAGATTCTGGTGAGGTTTGAAAAGTTTAACGAACGATATGAGGCATTGTTATTCATGGCGGCATCTATCATAGCGCTAAGAAAAGTTGGCTTTATTTACGAATAAGTTCTAAGATCACGGCACCTGCACCGAAAGCCTGATCAGATAATGAGTATGAATTTGCTTTTGAAATGATGGGAATGGTTGGGCTTTGAGTTAGATACTTTCAGGCCACCCCGTCATCTATTCCCCAATGAATGTGATTCCAGGCTCTTTCATGGAGGAAATAACCTATGGTTGTATAGATGTTGCTCACTACCACAAAACTAACAGCAATACGCGTTGTTCCGGTGAACAGGTAAATCGCTATAAAATCAAGGCACATAATGATAATGCGGTAAGTTAACGCCTTGACTACTGATCTGCTGACTTTGACGGTTCGTGGCATGAAGCTCTCCTCTTCAATTATTGGGTGTTTAGTGGCTGCTATTGTGAACTGTTGGCATCACAACATTGAAACGCTGCAATGCCCGGCAAAATTCACACCTTCACGACAATACTATCGCTCCAGCCTTTTTATCTCGCCTTGTGCACCACATAGGCAACTACGCCCCACATCAGGAAATCGTTGTCCTCTGTAAGCTTGATTGTATAAAAGCCATCTCTTGGTTAAAGCTGCATATTCCGCTTCACCTCGAACAGAGTTTTCAGTAAACCTCGAACAGTGATTTCACAAAACATCGAACACCTATTCCGCTAAACTTCGAACACTTTTAAGCTCTCGAGTGAAAAGGGTGTTCGAAGTTGACTGAAAACTCAATCATCATTCTTCTGCAGCTTGTCAGTATTCTGTAGCCTTATCGTTTTTGTCAATTCAAAACGGAGGGCTATGCAACCTCAAGGCAGAAGAAAAACCATGAGAACCGTCAAAGAGATCGCCCGGTTACACCTGAGTAAACAACTGAGCCTAAGGCAAATCAGCAGAGCATGTAACCTGTCGGTGTCAACCGTACAGGGTTATGTGAAAAAGATCGAAACCCTCGGTCTTGACTATGCATCAGTTGAGCAGCTGAACGACGTTGAACTTCAAACACTCCTCGGTCCCGAGAAAACCACAAAATCTTCCCGGCCAATGCCGGATATGGAGCAGTTGCACAAAGAGCTCAGCAACTCAAAGGTCACCCTGAATCTCCTCTATGAGGAATATCTGGAACAACATCCAACGGGTTATGGCAAGACTCAGTTTTACGCCTTGTATAATGCATGGGCAAAAAAGAACAAGGCGACCCTCCGGCTGACGCACAAGCCCGGCGAGGTTATGTTTATTGATTTTTCCGGTGACAAGCCATCATGGATTGATCCGCTTACTGGAGAGATCATGATGCCGGAACTCTACGTTGCCGTGCTTGGAGGCTCATCCTTTACCTTCGCCTGTGCCGTTGCAAGTCAGAAGGGTGAAGACTTTGTTATGGCGACGATTAAAGCGCTGGAGTATTGTGGAGGCTGCCCGAAAACTCTGGTCATTGATAATCTCAAAAGCGGTGTGACGCATGCCTGCTATTACGATCCTGAAATCAACCCCACATTCGCCGACATGGCCCGGCACTATAATCTGACGGTTCTGCCGACACGGGTAAGAAAGCCAAAAGATAAGGCAATGGTAGAAAGTGCCGTGCTTCAGGCACAGCGTCGCATCATTGCCCGATTACGACACCGTCAGTTCTTCAGCCTTGAGGAACTCAATGTCGGCATTGCCGAAACGCTTGAAGAACTCAATAACCGGCCGATGCAGTTGTATGGCAAAAGCCGCAGGCAGCGCTTTATTGAGCTTGAGCAGGCTTGCCTGACTCCACTTCCGCAAAAGCGTTACGCCGTCAGCTATTGGAAAAAAGCCAAAGTGCATGTCGATTATCATGTCATCCTTGAGAAAAGCTTCTACAGTGTTCCGTACCGTCTGATCGGCAAACAGGTGGATATCCGCCATAACAGAACCCTTGTCGCCATCTCTTATCAGGGAACCGAGGTTGCACAGCATATCAGAACGTTTAAACCAGGGCACTTTGTCACCGACAGCCGGCATATGCCCCATGAACATAAGCAATACATGGAGTGGAGCCCTGAGCGCATAAGGTCATGGGCCGATAAAATAGGCAAGAACACCGCTCTTTTGATAGAACGAATCATGCAGAGTAAGGTGCACCC
>Ga0209697_10001774_pt1 | contig 32473 bp, 31 predicted proteins | sample AliMusrvi5mmetaG_FD_184115 | JGI IMG/M metagenome (GOLD analysis project Ga0209697, IMG submission 184115) | Freshwater lake bacterial and archeal communities from Alinen Mustajarvi, Finland, to study Microbial Dark Matter (Phase II) - Alinen... | ecosystem: Environmental > Aquatic > Freshwater... | reverse complement strand
AAAGCATCTCTTGGTTCAGCACAAACCCGTCAACCGCATTGAAAGTAATTCTGCTGAGGTTGAAGAGTCCAAAATAATTAAAATGCCAGGTCGAATCCGCGAAAGTTTTGTGACCGCCCAGAAACAATGGTGCGAAGACTCCGGGATTGAATTTGTGTTTGGCCAACGTAATCACGTTGGGTTTATTTTGCTCGGCAAGCACCACGGAGTCACGCTTTTGAAAACTTTGCAACTCTTCTGCAGCCAGTGGGATGGGACGCATCGTATTCCAGAAGGAGGTGTCCCTGTTGGCGGCCTTGGGGTCCACCTTCACCCTGACGGACTCTGTCATTTCAAGCGTTTTCAGGGAGTCTGTTCCGGATTGGTGGTTGCTGGCTTCCATCAGGCGCGAAAGTTTATTCATCTCGTGGTTGTTGAGTTCTTTTTTTTCCAGCAACTGATCAATCTTCTCTTTTTTCTTTTCCAACGATTTGGAAGGTTTCTTCACCTTGGTTGCAACCTTTGCAACTGGCTGAGCCGTCTGTTGGGCTGTATGCGGACGTACAGGAAGATTGAGCATGTCCAGCACACTCTGGTTGAACTGCAGATCGGTATAACGCATCGAAGTAGTGAATTTCCCGCTTCCGCGTATGCCCATCATGCTGGCATCAAAAGAAAAATTGTGGCTGACAGGCAACCAGATCGAGGGAGAGACTTCATCGTAGGTCATGTATAGATTAACTGTGCCGATGGGTGTTTCGAAATTCAAGTCGGCCTGTTTCAGGCACCAGTAATCCTCCATGATGTAAATGGTTCCTTCAAACAGCAGCTTGCTCTTGCGTTTGGGAGTGACCTTGATCTTGTTTACGATATTCTTTCCTTCGTAACTGAAACCTTCGTAGGTAAAATTGTAATGGGAAAAGGCATTTTTCCCTACCGGGGATATCAGCACGTCGATATTGTCCTGGTAGAGGCTGGATCCCAGCATATCCGTTACCTGGAAGTCTATCCCTTTCGGGAAGGAGGAGTTGATGGATTTGATCTGCAGATCGTATTTGTCTGGGGCCCTGAAGGTGATCTGGTTGACACTCTCCTGCACCAGAATGTCTCCCGATTTGATGTCGATGTGTTGTTTTTTCAGCTGATTGCGAAAGATTCCTGGGATGTTTTCGACCTTGATGGTTCCCCTGAGATAGGCTGTAGCCCCGTAACTTCTCATCTGATTGAGATGGACATAAGAGAGACTGATCACCTTTCGCATGATCGGGTAGGCCCTGTCGATGCCGGCACTGATGGAAACCTCCTGAATCTCCTGGAACTGCTCTTCCAGGAGCACTGAAACCGACAATGGTGCAGCCGTCAAGGTGAGGGATTCTGTTTTGGGTTTAAATCCCAGACTCCTGTAGGTGACCGTATACTTCCCGGCAGGCAGTGAAATCTCAAAAATTCCATTCTCGTTGGTTGTGGTACCCTGTGATCCCTCCTTAAAAAATACCGTTGCAAATGGGATGGGCTGACCGCTTTTGTCCTTGATACTACCTTTGAGGTTGTGGCCCGAGGTGAGATTGGCTACCAAACAAACCAATGAAAACAGGAAGACGAATTTTCTCATACACGACGCTTTGGTTTCTGTTTACGGAAATCCAGTCCAAAAGTATCAAAATGCTCTTGAAACGAGTAGATTAGGTCTAAAAAAAGTGCACGATACGGCCGGAATTTCCTGCTGCATCGTGCGCTTGTTATTTTGGGTCAGGTAACTGGCTAATAGGCGTTGATGATGGAGAGAAAATCTTCTGCTTTCAGGGAGGCTCCTCCAATCAAACCACCATCGATATCAGGTTGGCCGAAAAGCTCTTTTGCATTGGCCGGACTACAGGAACCGCCATACAGAATGGAGCAGGTGTTGGCAATGGTCTGGTCGAATTTGGCGGCTATCAACTGGCGGATAAAGGCGAGCATGTCCTGCGCCTGCTGAGAACTTGCCGTACGGCCTGTTCCAATGGCCCAGATCGGTTCGTAGGCAATGACGATTTTCTTGAAGTCGTCTGCCGAGAGGTTGAATATAGTCTCTTCCAACTGTGTTTTAACAAATGCGTTTTCGGTACCGGCTTCGCGGATGGCGAGTGCCTCTCCACAGCAATAAATGGGAATTAATCCCTGTGCAAGTGCAAGTGCCACTTTCTTGTTGAGAATTTCACTTGTTTCGTGGTAGTATTCGCGTCTTTCGGAGTGACCAATAATTACATAGGTTGCACCCGTTGATTGAATCATGGATACCGAAACTTCGCCGGTAAAGGCTCCTTTTGGTTCGGCTGCGCAGTTCTGGGCGGCAACGAAAACATTTTCAGCCTCAATGGCAGATGCAACGCTGGCCAGATGGGTGAAGGGTGTGCCCAATACGACAACAACATCCTTTGCGCCTCGTTCAGCTACCAAATTACTAACCTGTTTAGCCAGTGCAACTCCTTCAGCCAAGGTTGTATTGCATTTCCAGTTACCGGCTACAATTTTCTTTCTCATGATCGGTGATATTTAAATTTTGATGTTAAGAATCTTTAGGCAAAGATAGAAATCGGACGTTGAATAAACTAACACCCAAAGGATACCGCGACCGATTTAACTATTTGATTACGTTGGCAACCAAGGCCGTCATCTCTTCTACGGTAGGAAGGTCGTTGTAGTGCCATTTACCCAGGATTGTTCCACTTCGCAGATACAGGAGTCCGGGATTTCCCCTGACAACAGTCTTAAGTGTCACCTCATCCCCAAACAGAAATTCATAGGTCGGATGCGCCTGATTCTTGAAATCTTCCAGTCGCTGACCGGTTGTGGAGGTCAGGCAAACGAACTTGTACCCGGCAAACCTTGCCCAAACGGCCAGCCCGTTGATCTGTCCCTGTTTTTTGAGCGAACTCTTGGTCAGGTTGGCAGCTATCAGAAAGAAGGTAGGTTTATCGTCTGCAAAGAAAAAACTGGTCACATCGTCTCCGGGGGCCGTTTTAATCTGGAAATCATGGATAGGCGGTGTATAGCCTTTTTTTACCAAAACGGATTCGCCCATAGATTCGAATTTCCAGTTGAGGGTGTCTTTCCAGGGATAATCCGTATCCGTGAATTTTTTAACCTCATTGGTTTTCAGATTGCGGTAAAGTAGACTGTTTGAGTAGACATCGGCTTGTGCACCTGCTGGCATTTTCATGCTTTGGGGAATGTTGACTCCGACCTTGAAAGGCCTGAAATCGATGACAGGATCGTGTCTGACCGACCAGATGACCAAGCCAAGATAGATGGTGGTGATGATGGCTGTGCGGTAATATCTCCACTTTTCCAAAATAACCGGAGCAATTTCTGATCTTTTGAAGAAAACAAGAAGGACCATGGCAGAAAGGACAATGTTCTTGAAAAAGGTCTGCCAGTTGGTGATAACGAGGGCATCTCCAAAGCAGCCGCAATCTGTCACCGGATTTTTGAGTGCCACGTAGAGTGTCAGCGGAGTGAAGAAGGCCATAAACAGGAGTCCCAGCAAGGAAGCCAGGCGTATTCTGACACACAGCAACATGCCAACACCAATGATAAATTCTGCAAATGGAAGGAAGTAGGAGCCGAAGGTGGCCAGAAAGTCGAGGCTGCCCAGGCCCATGGCATGCAGGTAATCGAGTAGTTTGTATTCGAATCCCCAGGGGTCAATCCCTTTGACGAAACCGGAGAAGATGAATACCAGCCCGAAAATCCAGCGAGATAGGGTGATGGTTTTTTTCATGATTTTTCTTTAAATTCCATTTTTATCAGGGCAAAAACGGAATAGTTGATCATGTCCATGTAGTTCGCATCCACACCTTCGGAGATCAGTGTCTTGCCCTGATGGTCCTCGATTTGTTTGGTCCTTTTGATTTTCATCAAAATCAGATCGGTAAAGGAGCTGATTCTCATTTTGCGCCAGGCTTCGCCATAATCGTGATTTTTATCCTGCATCAGCTTTTTTGCCAGCTCAAGATTGGATCGGTACAAGGCTTCTGCCTTTTCGTGCGGCAGCTCCTCTTCCTGGGTCCCGAGGTCAAGTTGGATCAGCGCCATGGCACAATAGTTGATGATGCCGATGAATTCCGAGCGTGCATCCTCATCGATTTTAGCAACCCCTGCTTCTTCGATGTTGCGGATTCGCTGCGCCTTGATGAAAATCTGGTCGGTCATGGAGGATGGCCGCAAGATGCGCCAGGCAGTACCGTAGTCCTTCATCTTTTTCAGAAAGACCTCCCGGCAGATGCCGATCACATGATCGTATTGTTCATTGGTATTTTTCACCTGTAAGATATTGTATGGTATTGTTTGGCAATATTTTGCACAATGTTGGTTTGCCTTTATTTTTCTGAAATTGATCATTCAAAGATATAAAAAAACCATTCTTTGAGACAACTGATATGGATCAATGTGTGGAATAATTAGGAATCAAATTATCGGATCGACGTCGCGGAATCCCTTTGTAACAGAAGAATTCAGCTCATTTTGGGCAATTTTTCTAGTTGGGATCAGGTTGCAGGGAGCCAATGCTGATCCGGTTTTGGGAGTAGGTTGAATGTGGACGGATTTATTAATTTTGTCTTTGGTGGCAGGTTCAGAATATCCTGCAACTGATTTTCTTCGTCAACCCATTAGGACCCTTTGAATATTTTCCATGCTGTTTCAAAAAATTGAAAAACCTTTTTACCGCAAAAAAGTATCTATTCAGCTCAATGGACGGCTGTTGATGCTGGATCATCCCATCGTGATGGGGATTCTCAATCTGACACCCGATTCCTTCTTTGATGGTGGTCGTTACCAAAAAGAGGGGCTGCTACTGCGGCGGGCCGAGGAAATACTTCAGCAGGGAGGTACCATTATCGATGTTGGAGCCGTTTCTACCAGGCCGGGTGCCCTGGAGGTATCCAAAGAGGAGGAATTGGGCAGATTACTGCCTGCCGTGAAAGCAATACGTAAAGAATTTCCAGAGGCCATCCTCTCTGTCGATAGCTACAGGTCCGGAGTGATCTCTCTGATTCATCAAGAAATTGGTGGATTTATCATCAATGACATTTCAGGAGGTACGCTAGACCCCGAAATGTTTGAAACGGTTGCCCGGATCGGACTTCCCTATATTTTGATGCACTTACAGGGCACGCCCGCCACGATGCAGCGGAATCCTGTTTACCTGGATGTGCGCAAGGAGGTTCTGCTCAGTCTTTCGGAAAAAATAAATTCTTTGAAATTGTTGGGTGTGAATGACCTGATCATAGATCCCGGATTTGGTTTTGGAAAGAACCTGCAGCACAATTATGCACTGTTGAATGAACTGGATTCATTTCGTCTTTTTGAATTACCTTTGCTCGTGGGAGTTTCCCGCAAGGCGATGATCTGGAAATTGCTGGAAAAATCTCCTGCGGAGAGCCTGAATGGGACAACTGTTTTGAACACACTTGCCCTGATGGGAGGAGCCGATATACTTAGGGTACACGATGTCAGGGAAGCAGTTGAGACCATCCGGCTGGTCACTGAACTAAAAAAATAAGGGAATGATTGATCTTTTTATACATCTGAAATTTCTGGATCTCCTGGACATAATTTTTGTCGCGATTCTGTTTTATGAATTGTACAGTCTGGTCAGGGGAACCGTAACCTTTAGTATTTTCCTTGGAATTTTCATCGTTTTTGTAGTCTGGGTAGTCGTACGTGCGCTTAAAATGGAGTTGTTGGGTTCTATTCTGAGTCAGCTTTTCGGGGTGGGTATGATCGCGTTGATTGTGGTCTTTCAGCAGGAAATCCGGCGTTTTTTGCTGATGCTGGGCAATAGCTACCGGAACAACAAAAAAATATCCATCAATTCGCTGCTATCCGGTCAGTTCCGTAATATTTCTCCTTCCGGAATTAAATCGATCGTAGATGCCTGCATTGCGATGTCAAAATCGAAAACAGGCGCCTTGATCGTGATCTCCCGCGACAATGAATTGAAAGAGTACATCCGTACCGGGGAGTTTATCGATGCCGAGATCCGTACTGATTTGATAGCGAGCATCTTCTTTAAAAATTCGCCCCTGCACGACGGTGCTTGCATCGTCTCCTCCAACCGTCTCCAGGCCGTTCGGTGCATCCTGCCGGTCTCTTCGAGCCAGGAGATCAGCCCCTCCCTTGGCTTGCGGCATCGTGCCGCCATTGGAATGTCAGAAGTGACTGACGCTTTTACCATCGTGGTAAGCGAGGAAACGGGCAGGATTTCGATTACAGAGAATGCGAAGCTGGTCGAAAATGTGAGTCCGGACGAGCTGTTCCGAATCCTGCAGTCGGATCACAAAAACTAAGTTTTTACCCCTTTTTGAACGTGTGCCAATCAACGTAAAGCGCACATTCCTGAAGTTTTAATACTCCACGGATGTGCGCTTTTTTTGGATGCTTTTCGACTAGGCCTTTCCAATCTCCTGCCGGGATTAAACCCTTAGGCAAGCTCTGGAACCTCTTCCAGAATCGTAATTCGTAAATTGTAAATCGTTTAGTTGCTGTCGTTGTGCACCGATTTAACGGCTCTCCCCGACGGATCTGCATTGTTTCTAAATGAAGGATCCCAGGCGAGTGCTTCCGGCGTGCTGCAGGCGATAGAGGGTACAGAAGGTACACAGGACGCCGCCGTGTCGGAAGGAAAATGCTCTGCGAAGATGGAGCGGTAGAAATACTCCTCTTTCGACATGGGGGTGTTGATGTGAAAACGGAATTTGGCACTTTTCATCTGTTCATCGGAAACCTTGTCGGCCACCATCACCTTGAGGGAGTCGATCCAGTTGTAACCCACTCCATCGGAGAATTGCTCTTTCTGTCGCCAGGCCACGCTGGCAGGCAGGTAATCTTCGAAGGCCTTGCGGAGGATCCATTTCTCCATTTTACCGTCTTTCGCCATTTTGTCTTCCGGATTCAGCGTCATGGCTACATCCATGAACTCCTTGTCGAGGAAGGGAACCCTGCCTTCGACTCCCCATGCTGCCAGCGATTTGTTGGCACGCAGGCAGTCATAAAGGTGTAGTTTTCCCAGTTTGCGGATGGTCTCTTCGTGGAAGGCTTGTGCATTGGGTGCTTTATGGAAATAGAGGTATCCTCCAAAGATTTCGTCGGCACCCTCTCCCGAGAGTACCATTTTGACGCCCATCGATTTGATGACCCGCGAGAGCAGGTACATGGGGGTCGATGCCCTTACCGTAGTCACATCGTAGGTTTCCAGGTGGTAAATGACATCACGGATGGCATCCAAACCTTCCTGAACCGTAAAATGTACTTCATGGTGAATGGTACCGATGTGGTCTGCCACCACACGTGCAGCAGCCAGGTCGGGTGATCCGATCAGTCCAACGGCGAAGGAGTGCAACTGGGGCCACCAGGCCTCCTGGGTGTCATCTGCTGATTCGACCCGTTTTGCGGCATATTTTTTTGCGATGGCTGAGATCACGGACGAATCCAATCCGCCTGAAAGCAGCACACCGTAAGGTACGTCTGACATCAGCTGACGGTGAACCGCATCTTCAAGCGCTTTACGTAATACATCAATATTTGAAATGTTGTTTTTTACATTCTCATATTCTCCCCATGAACGGTTGTACCATTTCTTAGGCACGCCATCTTTGCTGTAGAGGTAATGTCCTGGCAGAAACTCTTCTATTCTTTTGCAAACGCCCTCGAGGGCCTTAAGTTCGGAAGCAATATAGAACCTGCCGTCCTCGTCCCATCCCATGTAAAGAGGGATAATGCCAATGTGGTCGCGGGCAATCAGGTAACAGTCGTTGTCCCTGTCGTAAAGGGCAAAGGCAAAGATGCCACTCAGATCTTCGAGAAAATCGATGCCTTTTTCCTTGTAAAGGGCGAGAATTACCTCACAGTCAGACATGGTCTGAAATTCATATTTTGATTCAAGCGGTTTTCTGAGCTCCATGTGGTTATAGATCTCTCCGTTGACTCCCAATACCAGGCTCTTGTCCTTGCTGTAAAGAGGCTGCCCGCCGGAGGAAGGATCCACAATGGCCAGACGTTCGTGGGCGATGATGGCACGCTCATCGACAAAAATACCGGACCAGTCCGGTCCGCGGTGCCTGATTCTTTTTGACATCTCCAATGCCTTGATACGAAGTTGCTCAGAGGAGCCGTTGATTTCAAATATTCCTACTATTCCGCACATAAAATTCTATTTTTTAAATTTTAGGATTCCGATGACGTAAATACAATTTGATTAAATAATTCATCGCAAATATACAAATATCCAATAATACAACAACTATTTTAACAAAATGTCAGCAAAGTGTTTTAAAATGATGTTTGTTGATTGTTAAATATTTCTGCCCGACGAACGCTTTATTGAATATTTTGGTAATACCCCTAAATATTTGGGGTATGAATGCTGATTTCATGAAAAAGACAACAATAAATAGTCTCCAGAATGGGGGTGTGTGATAAATATTTTATTTTTTTTGAATAGATAGCCATGTTTCCTGAACGGTGGTGCCGTTCTTGCAGGCTATAAAATGGTGTCTGAAAGGGAAAATTTGGGACTGATTTATTTTTTTCGAAGGGAAAGCACCACTGAGATCGCAATAAAAAGCAAAACAATGGCAGAAATGCCGTAGAGTTGAAGGGTAGCTAACAGCAGAACTGATCCGGCTAAGAAAAGGAACTGAACACGATTGGCTTTCCAGCTCAGATTTTTAAATTTCAGTGAAAACATCGGAATTTCCGCCACCAGGAGGTATGAGAAAAACAGTGTGATGACAACCAAAACTGGTGTTGACAACAAGAAGTGATCGATAGCAGGCAGGGTGCCATGTTCCTCAATCAAGGCCAGCGAGCAGATAAACAGGGCATTTGCAGGAGTTGGCAGTCCGATGAAGGAACTGGTCTGCCGTTCATCTACATTGAATTTTGCCAATCGAAGGGCCGAGAAGATGGGAATAAGAAAGGCGCATCCAACAACCAGCAATTCCGGAACTGAAAATCCGGATTGCAGATCGGGCAGGACCTCTTCCTTGAAAAGGCTAATCTCAAGCAGTTTATACATGAGGAGTCCGGGTGCCAGACCGAAAGAGATCATATCTGCCAGGGAATCCAGCTCTTTCCCGATCGGTGAGTAGGCTTTTAGCAGCCGGGCGGTCATTCCGTCGAGAAAATCGAAAACAGCAGCTAGCAGGATCAAAAATACTGCTGTCGAAAGCATCCCCTTTAGAATGTAAACGACGGCAATGCTACCGCAAAGGATATTCAGGGAGGTGATAAAATTGGGGATGTTTTTTTTGATCATCTTGGGATTAGCGTATTTCAGCAAGAATGGTCTGACTTCCAATGACCTCCTGGCACAATTCCACATTTACCTTGGTTCCGATGGGAAGGTACAAATCCACCCTGGAGCCAAACCGGATAAAACCAAGTTCATCCTCCTGGGAAACCTTTTTCCCAACCGTTGAATAGGAGATGATTCGTTTGGCCACTGCGCCGGCAATTTGTCTCACTAAAATCTCAGTTCCATCGGCCATTTTAATCACTGTTGTGGCCCGTTCATTCAGCGTAGAGGATTTTGGCAGGTAGGCTGCCATAAAATGGCCGCTGTGGTGTTTGAAATAGGAGACCTCTCCGGGAATGGGATTCCAGTTGATGTGGACGTTGTAAACAGACATGAAAACGGAAACCTGCAGCCTCTTGTCCTTGAAATACTCTGTTTCAATCGTCTCTTCAATGGCTACGATGGTTCCATCGGCAGGGGAGAGCACCGATTTCGGGGCGGCAGTAATTTTTCTGTACGGATACCTGAAAAAACGTACGGTCAATACCAATATAGGCAGGGTGGCCAATAAGATAAAAACGCGGAAAACGGTCTCTTCTGTTAATCCAACCAGGTAATTGATTAAAAGCCAAATCAAAACCGCAATCAATACTATTTTATATCCTTCTTTGTGTAATCTCATCCTTATTTCATTAAGTGAGGCAAAAATAGTGATTATTTTAAGATTCCGGCACAGGAATGAAATGGGAAATGCTGAATGCCCAAGACCATCTAACCGAGGTGCCTGAAGTAGTGGTCATCAGGTCGCAAGAACACTGAAAATGGTCGCAACAGTATCCAATGTCTTTGATGCTGTTGCTCGTAGTTATAATTGGCTGAATAATTAGCAAAGATATCTGTTGCGAGTATTTTCAAACCGGATATTTGTTGTATTCAGAAGCCTTCACTCTTTATAACGCACACATTGGTATAAAGTTACCCAAAAAAATGAATCAGAAGGTAGATGAAGGGTGAAGCGAAAAGGATGCTGTCGAACCGATCCAGCATTCCCCCATGCCCGGGAAGAAATTTTCCTGAATCCTTTACGCCCAGGTTTCGTTTGATCATCGATTCTACCAGGTCACCAATGGTCCCTGTTACCGTCACGATTGAGGCAAGAATCACCATGAAACCGGTGCCATACCTGGGGAAAATCCGTTGCATTACCAAGGCGATCACAATCGATAAAAACCAGCCACCGAAAAATCCCTCCCAGCTTTTCTTGGGCGATATTCTTTCAAAAAGCCGGTGTTTGCCTAAGGTGATGCCAAACAGGTAAGCCCCGCTGTCGAACGACCAGATCAGCATAAACAGAAAAATCAAGAGGGTTGGATCGTACAGATTATCCTTCGGGGCATTCGGAAAGACAAAATAATTAAAAAGAGAGAGGGGATAGATCACATAAAGAATCCCCAGAATCGTCACAGCTACATTCTCGAGCGCATTCTTCCTTGACCTGAACAGTTCGTATCCGGGTACCAAAAAGAGCATCGACAGGCAAAATCCGGTTACATTCACGGAGATAATCCCCTTCGCCTGTAAAAATACGAGGACAAAAATTAGGACCCCCAGCGTGATTCCCAAATAGGCCTGTGGCCTTAAGCCGGAAGTTTTTGAAAGCTGGTAAAATTCCCTTAGGATAAAAATGGAAAAAAGGGCAAACAGAAGAACAAAACTCCACGGACCAAAAAATATTGATCCCAACAGTACGGCTGCAAAGAGCAGTCCGGAGATGCTCCTCTTTAGAAATTCTTTCAAATTGTCCCTTTTTTTATTTATCCAAATGTAAGCTGATCCTCCTGCACATACTGTTCTTTTTAGCCTGGTACACCCTCTCCGAAGGTCTGGTTGGAAGAGTATTTTTGGTTCATTACTAAGGAATTGATTTCTTTTTCCTCCCAAGGATCGTGAACCTTACTTGCCTGAAAATCACAGTCTGAAAAATAGAGCTTTTTCCTACGCTACTTTTAAGCTATTTCCTGTTATGCAACAGTATCCTGGTCTTCCGCAGCTTTTACTTCCGCTTCCTCTACTTTTTCCTCTTCCCTGGTTTTGTTCCATGGCCTTGGACCGAAGACCAGTTCGAGATCTTCCGTAAAAATGACTTCGCGTTCCAGCAACAGTTCCGCCAATTTTTTGTGACCTTCTGCATTGGAGCTAAGAATCTTCTTGGCCCTTTCGTATTCCTGGTTGATGATCACATTTACCTCTGAATCTATCACCTCTGCCGTTTTTTCACTGTAGGGTTTGGTGAAGGAGTAATCTGTCTGACCGGTAGAGTCGTAGTAACTGACCTTGCCGATTTTCTCGCTCATGCCAAAGTAGGAAACCATCGCGAAGGAGGTCCTGGTTACCTTCTCCAGGTCGTTCTGTGCGCCCGAAGAGATGGATTTGAAGACCAGTTCTTCGGCAGCACGTCCGCCAAGCGTTGCACAAATTTCATCCAGTAGCTGTTCCTTCGTGGTGATCTGCCGTTCTTCTGGAAGATACCAGGCAGCTCCCAGTGCTTTCCCGCGTGGTACGATGGTTACCTTCACCAGTGGATGGGCGTGCTCCAGCAACCAGCTCACGGTTGCGTGACCCGCTTCGTGGTAAGCTATGGTGGCCTTTTCGTTCACGGAGATGATCTTGTTTTTCTTCTCAAGTCCGCCGATGATCCGATCCACGGCATCCAAAAAGTCTTGTTTTTCGACTACTTCCTTCATTTTCCGGGCAGCAATAAGCGCCGATTCGTTGCAGACATTGGCAATGTCTGCACCCGAAAACCCAGGAGTCTGTTTCGCGAGGAAATCCACATTCACGTCTTCACCTAGTTTGAGGGGACGAAGGTGTACCTGGAAAATTTCTTTTCTATCGATCATATCCGGAAGCTCGACATGAATCTGCCTGTCAAAACGCCCGGCACGCATGAGCGCCCTGTCAAGAATGTCTGCACGGTTGGTAGCAGCCAGGATGATGACTCCGGAGTTGGTGTCGAAACCATCCATTTCGGTCAAAAGTTGATTCAGCGTATTTTCGCGTTCGTCGTTTGATCCCATGTTGGGATTTCGTCCGCGGGCGCGGCCAATGGCATCAATTTCGTCTATGAAGACGATACAGGGTGATTTTTCCTTGGCTTGCTTGAAGAGGTCCCTGACGCGGGAAGCGCCTACTCCTACAAACATCTCCACGAAATCGGATCCCGACATCGAGAAGAAGGGTACTTCTGCTTCTCCTGCAACGGCCTTTGCCAGCAAAGTTTTTCCCGTTCCTGGAGGGCCTACCAAAAGTGCGCCTTTCGGAATTTTACCTCCCAGCTTGGTATATCTTTCAGGATTTTTGAGGAATTCCACAATCTCCTGAATCTCCTGTTTGGCTTCTGCAAGACCGGCAACTTCCCGGAAGGTGGTAGAAACCCTTGATTCCTTGTCGAATACTTTGGCCTGCGATTTCCCTACACTGAAAATATTTCCCGAACCGCTTCCGCCTTTGCTCATCCTTCTGACGAACCAGAAGTAGATCAGGATCATCAGCAGAAAGGGTAGAATGTAAGTCAGAATCTCAGTAAAATAGTTGGTTCGGGTCTCGTAGGTGAGTGTGACTCTTGCCCCCTCGCCAACCTCCTGCTGTGCCTTTTCCAGGTTGGATTCGAAAACATCCACAGAGCCGATGTTAAAGGTAAAATGCGGACCAATTTTCGCCGGAGAAGACAATCCCTGTTCCAATTTGGCCTTGTATTTGTCATAGGAGGCATCCTTCAGGAAAATCTCCGCCTCTGTTTTGTTGACAATGACGATCTTCTCGATGTCTCCGTTCTTGAGCATCGTATTCTTCACCTCTCGCCAGCTGGTCTCAACAGGCCTGCCACTGGTGCCAAAATAATTAAACGCCACCAGAATGATCAGTGGAATGGCATAGATGTAGATCGGATTAAATTTGAAAGCCGAGGGTTTGTTTGAGTTTCCCATCGGTGACTTGCTGTTCTTGTTGGTCTTTGGACCCTTTGTATTTGGTTTTTTTTCTGCCATGGCAATTTAAATGTCAGCTTCAATGTTATAAATAGTTCCATCTCCCCAGAGCGATTCCAGATCATACAACCTTCTGAATGGTTCCTGAAATATGTGAACCATTACATTCACATAATCAAGCAATATCCATTGTGCATTCTGAGAACCATCCTGGCGCCAAACTTTTTCGCAAGCCAGCTCCTCCACACTCTCCTCCACGGATCTCGCAATTGCATCAACGTGGACATTTGAGCTGCCATGACAAATGATGAAGTTGTCGCATTCGGCCTCTTCGCCTGTTGTGAGATCAATGTTGACAATCTCCAGTCCTTTCTTTCTGCGTATACCCTCTACGATGGCATCCACCAAATCGAACCGGCTATTTTCAATACCGTTTTGCGTCATGGAATGATTTAGAAACACAAAGATAGTTGTTTTAACTGATTACTGAAAAACTCTTTGGTGTGTGAAAGTCCCAATATCGATTAACTTTGGAATCTAATTTTCAAGCAAAGCCATGATAGGTTCAAGCATCATACACCTGGATCAGGTTGATTCGACCAATAACTATGCCGCAAACCAATTGCTGACAAAAAGTCTGAATGAAGGAACTGTATTTGTGGCCGCCTGTCAGCATTCGGGCAGGGGACAGGGTGAATCACGATGGGAAAGCAAAGATGGTCTCAACCTGACCTTCAGCATCGTACTCTACCCGGTCAGGATTGAAATTTTCAGGCAATTCTCCATTTCACAGGCTATATCACTGGGCATTGCCGATTTTTTATCCACGGAAGTGGAAGGTGTTTCCATCAAATGGCCGAACGACATCTATGTGGCGGACAAAAAGATCGCAGGCATCCTGATAGAAACCGCCATCAGTGGTGGGAAATTCACCAGGGCAATAGTGGGCATCGGACTTAATGTCAACCAGGAAAAATTCGTATCGGATGCTCCTAATCCGGTTTCGCTGAAAAATATTATAGAAAAAAATTACGATCTGGCGGAAGTGTTGGCCGGATTGTGTGCCAAAATTGACAGAAGATACCAATCCTTGATCACCTTCGGTCAGGATGCCCTGCACCGGGAATACGAAGATTTGCTCTACCAAAAAGGTAGATGGGCTGGTTTTGAGGCAGAAAACAGAGTCTTCGAAGGGAAAATCACCGGTGTGGAGCGAGATGGGAAGCTGCTGATCGAAACCAGGGAAGGGGAGTTGAAGGGGTTCTACTTCAAGGAGGTGGGCTTCAGGAAAGGAAGTGACTAAAGTGACTAGAGTACTTGGCGATATTTTGAAATTACTGCGGATTAGACAGATTTTACAGATATATTTTTTGCTTCGAGGGATTCCTTGAGGTCGGCTTGCCAAAACCTGTCAAAATCCAAATTTACCATACGATAATTGCCATTCCTGAGGATGAATCTAGCCTCTAACCTGTCGTAGGAATATTTCTCCAAGATAACTGAATCTACTTGATATATTTGAAGTTGGTTGTCAAAAATTCTTTTCTTTCGATTTAAAAGTCTATACAGTAAGACAATAGTCATCAAGGAAAGTAGACCGATTCCTATCCACCACATTTCATCATGCTGAGGCCGAAGAACCAAAACAAATGGATAAAGCATCGAAAAGTAACGAAATTTGTAGGAAAATCTGGCAGATTTCCACTTGTCCCTGATCTCAATCCGATCTTCGAAAAGCTCCAAAGTTCCCTCTTTGATGGGAAAAATTGTTTTCATAGCCATGAATTAGGTTCGGGAATACAAGGCCAAATAGATTAAAAACCAAGGTCAGGAATCCCAATTTTAGTCAATTTAGTTCACTCTAGGTCACTTTAGTCACTTCTAATACTCCACCGCGCAAAGCATATCCGCCAGCTTCTCGATTCCCTTTTCCAGATAGCCGCCTACCATCATCTTGATCATCGGGTTGAGGTCGGCATGAAGGGTAAGCCTCATTTTGCATCCGTTATCGGGAAGTGGAACCAGCTGTACCCAAAAGGTCACTGGAAAAGGAACCGATTTTTCCCCCTGAAATTTGATGGTCTTGTGCGGTTCGCGTTCAACGATTTCAATGCCAACATTTCCCACTGGACTGATTTTAAAACTGCAGCGGTCCTCGGTGGCAGCGAAATCCTCCACCTTGAATCCTTTGGTGTCGACCCCCTTTTTGTTGAGTTCGTCAATTTTGTCAGAGGAGATGAACTGTTCAAGGTTTTTCAGGTTGGAAAGCTTCACAAACACTTGTTCCTGTGAGTAAATTAATTCCCTCGGCTCACTCACATATTTTTCTATTCCCATTCCATCATTCTTAGGTAATTCCCCTTTTTACTTTTGCCTTTTGCCTTCAATTTAAGCATTTAGCCTTTTGCCTTATTTCCCCCACGTTTCCGGAGTTTTCCTCCAGTTGTTCAGGCTTTCTAGCTGCTCGTCGTTGATTTCACCAGAGTCGTGTGCCAGTTTGAGTAAAACGTTGTAATTGCTCAGCGTAGTCAATTCAATGTGGGCAAATTCGAAATTTCTTGCTGCAAGTGGAAAATTGTAGGTAAAGATGGCCAGCATACCAAGCACTTCTGCGCCATAGGTACGCACCGAGTCGGCCGCATTGAGGGAGCTGTAGCCTGTGGAAACCAGGTCTTCAATGATGACAGTTTTGGTTCCTTGCGGGATATCGCCTTCGATCAGGTTCTCCAATCCGTGTCCTTTTGGCGCGGAACGGATGTAGATGAAGGGAAGTCCAAGTCTATCGGCAACCAATACGCCGTGGGCTATCGCACCGGTTGCTACTCCGGCAATGGCTTCTGCTTCAGGATATTTCTCCCTTACCAGTTTGGCAAATTCATCGCAGATGAAGGTACGCGTGGCAGGATAGGACAGAATTTTTCTGTTGTCGCAATAGATGGGAGCCTTCCACCCGGATGCCCAGGTAAAGGGTGCGTCGGGCTGTATTTTTATGGTGTTGATGGCCAGTAACTGTCTGGCAACCTCGATCTCTCTTTGTTCCATTTGTTCGATTTTTTCGCAAAGTTAAGCTTTTTTACTATTTTTAGTCTGTAGGGAAGGAGAAGTTTTGTCCATTTCTATCGTACTCCTCCGGTTCATTGAGGGGGTCCTCTAAATTTATATGGTTAAGATGTGGAATAGGTCATCGAATTGGTTATGTGTGGCACAAATAGTACTTTTTTCGCTGCTCTGGTCTGATTTGTCTGGTCAAAATCTAAAGATGGTTTTTTCTGAAAGAAGCCTGCAGACCGAAGTAATAGGATTTGTCTGTAATTCCGGACTTCCGATCGTGTTCCAACATCCATTTCCCCTGGTTTCCTTTGAGGTTTGCAAAAAAAATGATCTGTCAAATAAGCTGTTTTGCCGCTCTACCGATACTGGCTCAGATCAAAAAATGACACTATCCATCGAACAGGATGAGAAATTCGAATTCGGTTGCAAGGCCGACCTTACCTTCCGGAACATTTCGCAGGACACCATATGGCTCACCAACGTGGTCCCGTTCGGTTTCTCTGCCGACAAAATCTGCATCACAGGGAAGGGCGATCATCCCTTGTCGAGGAGCCACCTGTTCCGACCGGGTTTTGAACCCGTCAACTGTATTTTGCCCGACAACGCCTGGGAATTGGGCTTTTGCGATTTCCCTGTAAACGACACCCTTCGGGTCGCAGCACTGACGCGCAGAAGCAGGGAAGGGATGGCGCATGCCGTCAGGCACCGCTTCGAAACGGAATTGGCGCCAGGAGGAGTGGTTCACTACACTCTTTATGCCGATTTTCACAGGGGTTCCTGGCAGGATGGACTCCGGATGATCTTTCATGATCGGATGCTTTATGACGTTAATCCCGGCAATTTTGACAACCGTCTCTTCGAACGTAAGGATCTTCAGTGGGTCCGGCATGCCTATGTCTCCCACCTGATGATGGCATGGAACCATTATTTCGTTGACCAGACAGATCAAAAATTTCATCTTGAAGCGTTTATGAAAAGAGGTCAACGATTGTACGGCGGCGATGATTTCATTGGCATCTGGCCCACCTGGCCGACCTTGGGAGTTGATCAGCGTAATCAGTGGGATCTTTTCGCCGACCTACCGGGAGGAACCGCCGGATTAAAAATGGAGGCTGAAGATTTGAATGGGTTGGGTTCACACCTCTTTGTCTGTTACAACCCCTGGGACGAAAGTACCCGGAAAGAAAAACCCGCCGAAGGAATGGCCAGGCTGATTTCAGCGACGAATGCCGATGGCGTGGTCCTGGATACCCGTGGTGCCTCCAGCAAGGAACTGCAACAGGCCGCCGATTCCGTCCGGAAGGGGGTGATCATTTACAGTGAAGGAATGGCCATTCCAAAAGATATGCAGGGAATCGTGGCTGGCCGTGTGCACAATGCACTCTATTACTGTCCGATGCTGAACCTGAACAAGATCATCAAACCCGAATTTGCCATTTTCAGGGTGGCCGAATTGTACAAGGAGCCGATCCGGAGAGAGTTTTGCCTCTCCTTTTTCAACGGATATGGCACCGAGTTGAATATTTTTGCTCCCGGTATTCCCGAATGGGCCAAGGAGCAATACAAATTTCTGGGCAGGATTGCCAAAATCCAGCGTGAAAACTCCATTAATTTCATCAGCCAGGTTATCAACCCCTTGCTGCCGACAACAGCCGATAAGATATTTGTCAATGAATGGAAAACGGAGGATAAAATGATCTATTCCATCTTCAGTCTGATTCCGGAAGGCTTCAAAGGTTATTTGTTCAATGTGAATCCCCGGAAGGGAACCCATTTTGTGGATATCTGGAAACACGAAGAGCTGACACCAAAATTACAAGGCGATCTCTGGCAGATCGAAGCTGAAACGGAAGCCTTTCACAAAAAATGGCTTGGAACAAATAACGAGGGGGCTGTCGACTGCATCGCCCAATTTCCAGAATTGCTTGAAACGGCCATTCATGGAGATGAACTCTTGGTAACAGTCAACAAGGGCGATTCCCTGCGCATCTGGCCGGGTGATCCATCTTACCAAAAAAAAGCATTGGTTCTTAAGGCGGCCAATCAAAGCCTCAGCCTGACGGACCATTTTGGCAGATTCGAAGGAAAGTTTGTCGTGCAATTGTTTGAAAAAGATCAGCTATTGGATGAAAGAATTGTTGCCATCCTGCCGGGAACGCCCAGGCGCATCAGTCGCGTGGAAAAAACAAATACTTCCGCAATTGCACTTAAGAATATGGTCAAAATACCTGCCGGGAGGTTCTCTTTTCATAGCTCCAACGGGGATGAATTTATTCCCTATCCAAAAGAGGAAGAGGGTAAAATAGTTGAAATGACAACCTACTTCATCGACAAGTTTCCGGTTACGAACTTGAAGTTTAGGGAATTTATATCATCATCAGGTTATCAGCCTGCGGATACCGTCAATTTCCTAAAAAACTGGATTCACGGTACTTTCCCGGCAGGGGAGGAGCAGTTTCCTGTCGTCTATGTTTCTTACGAGGATGCCCGGGCCTATGCCAAATGGGCAGGAAAAAGATTGCCAACGGAACTGGAATGGCAGTATGCCGCCCAGACTCCGGCTTGCAACGAGTGGCCCTGGAAGCAGAAGCAGCCGATCGTTAGAAAAGAGGAGCAGGTCACCAATACCCTGACCGTTTTCAAAATCGAAGGGATCCTGCCGGGAAGTTGCAATCCAGGAAATGGAAAGCCTGATCCGGTTGGAAGCTATCCCAAGGGAGCCAATCCTTATGGCTTGCAGGATCTGGTGGGATGCGTCTGGCAGCTGACGAACGACGTTTATGCCGATGGAAGCTATCAATACATCCTAATGAAAGGTGGGAGCTATTTCAATCCCTCCTCCAGCTGGTGGTATGTCCAGGGTGGACCCCGGGAGCTGCATTACCGTCAGTTTTTGCTGCGGGTCTCGGAAGGATTCGAACGGAATGCCACCGTCGGGTTTCGGTGCGTGAAAGACGCGGAATAATATGCTAATGTGCTAATAGGCTAATTTGAAGGGCCGAAGGGGGAAGACTTGGGGACCTTAGGACCAGGAAGAGGTGAGAGTGAAGAGTTTAGAACTGAGCGTTGAGAGTGGCACCCTGAGCGGAGCCGAAGGGCGGACGGAAGGAAATAAAAGTTAAGAGTTGAGAAATGAGAGTTGAGAGTGAAATCATTTGGAAGATGAGAGGGTAAGAATATGGGATAAAGAGACTGGCGAATCAGAGTCCATAGAGTCACAAGACCATAGAAATCAATACTATAAACCACGAGGAGTTGGTTGCGATAATCCTATCCCAAAGGGGTTTCAGGTTAATAGCCCCGGGTGCAGAGAAGCGGAACCCGGGGTTGCAAATGATGTGAAAGTATCGTCTGCGATTGTCTTTTGAAAAAAGAAATTGGACGAGATCGGACGGATGAAACGAATATACAAAGAAGTTTAAAATGATACAGTTTAAGAATTTCACCGGGATTGCCATTCTGTTGCTCTTCCTGGTTCTGTTTTCCGGAAACCTATTCGCCCAGCTCAACGGGAAACCTGAATTTTCCAATTATCCGAACAACAGGGTACCCCTGATCTCGAAGCCTTTTGTGGAACTACCCCTCGGCGCGATCTCCCCGAAAGGGTGGCTGAAAGACCAGCTGCTCCGGCAGAAAAATGGCATGACGGGGCACCTCGATTCGATCTACCAAGCCGTGATGGGCAAACGAAATGGATGGCTCGGGGGCGATGGAGATGTGTGGGAGCGCGGACCTTACTGGATCGACGGACTGCTTCCATTGGCCTATATCTTGAAAGACCAGGCGCTGATTGCAAAAACGAAACCCTGGGTCGAATGGACGCTGCAGAGTCAGCAGTCGGATGGGTATTTCGGTCCGGCGACGGATCGTCCCAATGAACCCGGACTTCAGCGTGGCAACGCCCGCGACTGGTGGCCCAAGATGGTGGTACTAAAATTTTTGCAACAATATTACTCTGCCACCGAAGACAAACGGGTGATCACGCTGATGCTGAATTATTTCAAATATCAGCTGAAAGAGTTACCCAAAACACCACTGAATCACTGGACCCACTGGGGCGAAGACCGGGGAGGAGATAACCTGGCGGTGGTCTACTGGCTCTACAACCTGACGGGTGAAAAATTCCTGCTGGAACTGGGCGAGCTGATCCACACACAGACCGTCAACTGGACGGATGCATTCCTGGCGGGAAAGCTGAGTCGGCCCTGGAGCTTCCATTGCGTCAATGTGGCGCAGGGGATAAAGGAACCGGGTATCTATTACCAGCAGGCAAAAGAAAAGAAATATATCGATGCTGTGAAGGCAGGACTGACCGATCTTCGGCAGTTTTACGGCTTTCCCGACGGATTGTTTGGCGCCGACGAGATGCTGCACAGCAACAATCCAACACAGGGATCTGAGTTTTGCTCTGCTGTCGAGATGATGTTTTCGATGGAGAGTATTTTACCCGTAACCGGGGAGGTAGCCTTTGCCGACCAGCTCGAACGGGTGGCTTTCAATGCCCTGCCAACCCAGGCGACGGATATTTACGACAGCCGCCAGTATTTTCAGCAGACCAATCAGGTGCTGATCAGCCGGGAAGCCCGGAATTTTAACACCGCTTACGAAGGAACGGATCAGCTATTTGGTCCGTTGACAGGTTATCCCTGCTGCACCTCCAACATGCACCAGGGATGGCCCAAGTTTACGCAAAACCTCTGGTACTCCGCTGCCGACGGAGGAATAGCCGCGCTCGTTTATGCCCCTTCAGGCGTGAAGGCCAAAGTCGGCAAGGGTACCGAAGTGGAAATTACCGAAGCAACCAACTATCCATTTGACGAATCGGTTCGTTTTTCGTTCAAAATGGCCAAAAAAATCACTTTTGCCTTTCACCTGAGGATACCGGCCTGGTGCAGGAAAGCCACTGTTATCATCAACGGCAAACCATGGAGCGAACCGGAAGGCAATTCCCTTACCTCCATTTCCCGCGAATGGTCGGACGGTGATGTAGTCGGACTGACTCTGCCGATGGAGGTATCCATCAGCAGATGGTATGAAAATTCGGCGGTGGTGGAACGCGGTCCGCTGGTCTATGCCCTGAAGATCGGGGAGGAGTGGAAAAAATTCGCCAATTCCGACAAATACGGCCCATTTTACTACGAGGTTCACCCGACCACCCCCTGGAACTACGGGCTACTAACCTCTGCGATCAAAAATCCCGTCAAGGAGTTAGAGGTGGTGAAGCGCAATGTATCAACTGATAGTTATCCCTGGAATCCGGAGAATGCCCCGATCGAAATCAGGACCAAAGGAGTCATCATCCCCTCCTGGACGCTCTACAACGGCTCCGCCGGACCCTTGCCCTACAGCGAGCAGTACCAGTTGAAAACCACACTTCCCGAGGCGATTACGCTTATTCCGTATGGTTGTACAACGTTAAGGATTACGGAGTTTCCGGTGGTGAAAATGGGGAAATGAGGAAATGTGCTAATTTGCTAATGTGCTAATGTTTTAAAATGATGGCAGTTGATATGTTGGGAGGCTCGTGTTCATCACATTCCGGATTGAAATAAGGTAATAAGGTAAGGTGCTGTCTGTTAGATTTTTCTACTAAGGTTTCCTGAGAAAATAAGGTTTTACCTCCCCAAGAAATGTTCATTCCCCTTTCGGGAAAGCGGCAATTAATTCTTTTCCCGGTGCATCATCCGAACTTAAAATCTTGATGCTCATTGGTGCCACCCAGACCGGTTGATAAATGAAATTTGCAGTTGATGAAATACCGGGCGCCTCTCCATCAAAATTCAATTTTTTCGTAACCATTAGTTGGAATGTTGGCTTCTAAAACCTTATTTTCAATTAACCTAACCTTAGTAGAAAGGGTAGATCCATATATTTGCCGACCTTATTACCTTATTATAAAAGGGTTACTATATTCTGCCAGAAAACGATTCGTATAAAAGAAGGTAATAAGGTAAGGTTCTATAGGTCAGTTTTTTCTACTAAGGTTTCCTGAGAAAATAAGGTTTTCCTCCTGAAGAAATGTTCATTCCCCATTCGTGAAAGCAGCAATCAATTCTTGTGCCTTGGTAAATTCCGAGTCGCAAACTTCTATAATTATTGGTGCAAACCAGCCCGGTGGATAAATGAATTTTGCAGTAGATTAAATAATGTGCACTTCTCTTTCGAAATTCAAATTTTTTCCGTAACTTATAGAAACGATTTTGACTTTCTAAAACCTTATTTTCTATTCACTTAACCTTAGTAGAAACAGAGAATTAAGATTAAAACAACCTTATTCCCTTATTATGAAAGTTGAGTACAACAATCTGTATACCCATTTTATATTCACTACGATATTTCGTATGCCCGTGATTGCTGAGGTGAACAGGAAAAGGATCGAAAAGTATGTCTCAGGGATTTGCAGAAATAATGATTGCCGGATCTATTCAATTTATGCTAATCCTGAACACATGCATTTTTTAGTATCCCGTACTCCTGAGATTTCCCAATGCCTGCTTGCCAATATTGTTGCAAATGGTTCGGAGAAATTTATTCATGAAAATCACCTGGTTCAGGGACCATTTAAATGGCAGGATAGTTGTTCCGCCTTTTCAGTTTCAAAATCAGGTGTGGACAGGGTTTGCCAATACAATTTTATCCAGCCAAATAACCATCAGAAATTCAGTTTTGCGGAAGAATATGACAGGTTTATCAGATTTTACCAGAGGACGATCAGTTTGAAATAAGGTAATAAGGTAAGGTACTGTCAGTTAGATTTTTCTACTAAGGTTTCCTGAGAAAATAAGGTTTTTCTTCCTCAAGAAATGCTCATTCCCCATTCGTAAAAGCAGAAATCAACTCTTGTGTCTTGGTATAATCCGAACTAAAAATTTTGACATTCACGGGTGCAATCCCGCCCGGGCTGACGATCCATGGTTCAATTACCGACATTAGTCTATTTTCAATAAATACCTCTATGCCATTGGCCTCCAGCAATTTTTTGACCATGGTGGCCTGGTACAAATCGCCTGAAAATACTTCGACAATTTCACCTTGATTATTCATTTTCTTGAAAACTTATTCGTCAAATTCAAATACAATTATAATTTTGTTTACTATTCTATAAAATAATATAAATGGCTGAAATGGAAATAGATAATAGAATTTAATAAAACAATTTTCACTTTTTTTCTTTACTAGCAAATTGTGTTATTTGTATAGCCAAAAACACACTAAAACACATTATCAACAATCTAAAATCAAAAAAGATAAATCCACCCTGATAAGATCCAATGATCACATGTTTAAGTACAGACCAATTTGCTATAATTAAATGTAGTAGATACATTACGACAAGTGCAATAATATTTTTTCTTATTTCTCTTTTCATTTACCATCATTTTGGTTAAGACATGATATTTATTTCCTATCTATTCCTTTAAAAAAGACAAAACCACTGTGTACTATGATCTAAAGATATACACAAGCAAAAATCATGCAGGGATGGGTTTGTATCTTTTCAGGAGCGAATTGAAGATCAGCGCAGCAACAAATAACAAAACTACGACATAAGCCAGGTGAAGGGAAAAGAGCGTTGCAATCAGGTTGACAGTACAATGTAATAGCCAGCCGAAGATAAATCCATATCTCATTCTTATATAAGCAAATACATAGCCGCATGAAATTTGCGGAGCGATCAGGAGAGGGAAAATCAGCAACATCCACCAGTAAATCGTATCAAAGTTGGACAAATGCATCAGACCAAATGAAATGACGGAAAGATGAAAAATAGATTTAAAATGCGATTCCCATAAGGATTCCAACTTATGCATGGCAAAGTTGAATTTGCCGGTTGCCAGGTAAGTCAGGCCGAAAAATGCCAACCCAATGAGTAGACAATATAGCGAATAAATTGTGTGACGTTCTGTCGGGTGTACGAGTTTGATGAAGAATATTACTGCTGAAACTCCTGCAAAAGTGGAAATGTTAAATTTTGAAATGTGAAGGTTTAGCCTGAAAATCAGTTCTTCCAACAATGGAGCAAAAATCGTGATAACAAAGAATAATTTTAAAGTCGTTGCCTCCGGGATAGAATTGTCTGGTAAAACATGGAATTGTTTGAATAGAACCAATGGGAAACTGGCTGCGAGGTTCAGTAAATAGATCAACCCCACGGTGATTAAAAAGATGTTCAGCGTGAACTTCTCCCTTTTGTCGGTTAGGACTGGATTTATTAAATAATTGAAAAAGTCAGTCATTGGGCGTTCAGATTTTTCTGTTAAAGTTTTCATGCCGTTATCTCATTTAATCTTTCTTATGAATGCGGGATCCCAGTGAAATAATGAACAGAAGTAAAATTACTATAACAAGAGAGATCATCCCTAAAGAGTGGAAGGAATGAAATGAGATTGTTTGTTAGTCAAGGTTGCAATTTGAACTGTTAACTCCATATGCTAAGTCCACAATAAGATATCCAAATTGATAAAGATAAATCAACGCAAATTGAAAAATTAATATACTAGCCAGAATGTAAGGAAGTTTTATGGATTTCATTTTTTTGAAGCTATTCTTGGGTAATCGTTTCATTTTGATTATTATTTTCTGGCTGCAGCCCAACCCTCTTTCGCGCCTTTCTCTACCGAATCCCAGTTATCGACGAAATAGGCAATAAATAAAATAAGTATAGTCACAATCCTGGCGATTTCCATGAATTTGCGCCATCGAAGCCTCGTCACTCTGCGTTTCATGAGTTAAAATTTTTGAGGGTAAAAAAATCTTTAATTAGGTCGGGCCGGCAGGTTAAGTTTTTTAACAGAGCAGGTTCTGGTTTCAGGTTCCTACAGTTAATTCCAAAACAGGGCAAAAGGTAACCCCTGTTTTGGAAGAATTTGATTAATAAAGAAAAAATAATTATCTAATTATCATAATATTGAAATCATAGATACTACCTGCTGCGGATTTTTAATCCATGCCCTTACAAACATTGGAAAACCTTCTATTTCTAAACATCAATTTTCTGCAAAAGAGCCGAAAATATAAGGTCTATAACCTGGTTGATCCAAATATCCGCTATTGACATTTATGCCCTAACGGGCAAAAATAGGATTCTGGCAAGTAATCGCGTTCAATTGAATTTTCTTCCGAAGAATCCTAATTGCAAATCCGTGCCAGCGGGGGAAAGAGAGGTAGATTATAATTAGCTAATATACAGAATGTTCATTTTGCTGGTCTGTAATTTTTGGCGCTAAATATTAAAATGCATATTAGAAAACCCAAAGATCTCATTAGCATTTCCAGATAAAATGAGTTGTCAAATCTGGATGCCATTATTATTGGACCTAAGAATACACCGGTAGATATGATGATTAAACCTTTTATATTATTTTTTAATATTCCGATTCCCACCACAAAGTAAAAAATAATTGGAATCAAGGTAATTAAGGGTAAAGATTTGATAGCAAATGCATCTTTTAAATAGCTATTTACCATAAACTGCAATGCAATGGCAACGATAATAAACAGACCTGATAAAATCAGATACTTTGTGGTGGGCTTATTGGTCATGGTTCATATTATAAATTGAGATATCAGACTTTTACACATTGACTGTCATGCGTTAAAATGGTGTCACCGAAGTTTGTTTGATTTTGAATTCAATGAATCATTACCAGAACTCTGGAATTATTTTTAAACAATGACAAATCGAATATAGGTAAAATAGGATGCAATAATAAATAAAGGTAACGATTACAATTAATCTCACATTAAAGAAACCTCTGTTTTTTGATATTAGAATGGGTAGAGAGTAGATATCAATGTCGACAAATTCTAATTTATCTGACTTCTTTAATGAATATGATATAAATATGGCCAGCAATAATCCATATACAATGCATAACAAAGAGATAGATAAGAAAATGGATGTACCTCCAAATAGTAAAGTACTAATAATGAGTTTTTTGTTAAATATTCCATGAAGCTTGTGTAGCCATGTCATATATATGAGGACAAAAGCCGACATAGGAAATACTGCAGCATTCAGCAAAACGTCAATTAAATAGTGATTTGCTTTAAGCGAAGTACTAATGCAAAAAAGAATGCTCCCTAACAGTATTAAGTCAATTTTTTTTATCATAGAATAAATTTTGTTGAGTTTTTAGGAGTTAATCAAATGACTAACTCCTAAAAATTGGGAATGGTAACTATGTTAAAAATGCATGAAAGGCGGCACCAACTGTACCTGAAATATCCAGACACCCACCCATAATACCTACAGCGACTCCAACTGGGCCTGTTGCAACCAAGCCTACAATTGTAAATCCAACTGCAATCAATCCTAGGGTTGCCATTGCTTTTTCATAGCTACTTGATCCTCCATTCACTTCTCTTAATTCCATTTCACATAATTCTTTCATAACTCAAATTTATTACATTTCAATTGTAAAGCCCTGCTTTCTTTTCCGTGCTGCAAGGTTTTGGCACGCGTAACGTTACAGGGCTAAAGGTATTGGCGTGCAGTGCACAAAAAAAGCACTCTGAAAAAAAGAACAACAATTACCACCAAAAATATCCTTTGAGGTTTCTTTTGAGATTATTTTAAAAGAAAAATTCAGTTCAATTTCATGTCCATTCGAAAAATAGTAGGTGCCTCGTTGTTTGGAATAGTCAATTTGGACACCCATGGTCCTAAGTTCGTCCAAATGTTCAACATATAAAAGGAAAATCCGGATAGTGGATGACCTTTTGACCTTATTATAAAAGGTTGATTTCATTTTATCGGAAAATGATCAGGCCAAAATAAGGTAATAAGGTAAGGTACCGTCAGTTATATTTTTCTACTAAGGTTTCCTGAGAAAATAAGGTTTTTCTTCCTCAAGAAATGCTCATTCCCCATTCGTGAAAGCAACAATCAATTCTTGTGCCTTGGTATTATCCGAGTCGCAAACTTTTATAATTATTGGTGCAAACCAGCCCGGTGGATAAATGAATTTTGCAGTAGATTAAATAATGTGCACTTCTCTTTCGAAATTCAAATTTTTTCCGTAACTTATAGAAACGATTTTGACTTTCTAAAACCTTATTTTCTATTCACTTAACCTTAGTAGAAACAGAGAATTAAGATTAAAACAACCTTATTCCCTTATTATGAAAGTTGAGTACAACAATCTGTATACCCATTTTATATTCACTACGGTATTTCGTATGCCCGTGATTGCTGAGGTGAACAGGAAAAGGATCGAAAAATATGTCTCAGGGATTTGCAGAAATAATGATTGCCGGATCTATTCCATTTATGCTAATCCTGAGCACATGCATTTTTTAGTATCCCGTACTCCTGAGATTTCCGAATGCCTGCTTGCCAATATTGTTGCAAATGGTTCGGAGAAATTTATTCATGAAAATCACCTGGTTCAGGGACCATTTAAATGGCAGGATAGTTGTTCCGCCTTTTCAGTTTCAAAATCAGATGTGGACAGGGTTTGCCAATACATTTTTAACCAGCCAAATCACCATCAGAAATTCAGTTTTGCGGAAGAATATGACAGGTTTATCAGATTTTACCAGAGGACGATCAGTTTGAAATAAGGTAAGGTACTGTCAGTTATATTTTTCTACTAAGGTTTCCTGAGAAAATAAGGTTTTTCTTCCTCAAGAAATGCTCATTCCCCATTCGTGAAAGCAACAATCAATTCTTGTGCCTTGGTATTATCCGAGTCGCAAACTTTTATAATTATTGGTGCAAACCAGCCCGGTGGATAAATGAATTTTGCAGTAGATTAAATAATGTGCACTTCTCTTTCGAAATTCAAATTTTTTCCGTAACTTATAGAAACGATTTTGACTTTCTAAAACCTTATTTTCTATTCACTTAACCTTAGTAGAAACAGAGAATTAAGATTAAAACAACCTTATTCCCTTATTATGAAAGTTGAGTACAACAATCTGTATACCCATTTTATATTCACTACGATATTTCGTATGCCCGTGATTGCTGAGGTGAACAGGAAAAGGATCGAAAAGTATGTCTCAGGGATTTGCAGAAATAATGATTGCCGGATCTATTCAATTTATGCTAATCCTGAACACATGCATTTTTTAGTATCCCGTACTCCTGAGATTTCCCAATGCCTGCTTGCCAATATTGTTGCAAATGGTTCGGAGAAATTTATTCATGAAAATCACCTGGTTCAGGGACCATTTAAATGGCAGGATAGTTGTTCCGCCTTTTCAGTTTCAAAATCAGGTGTGGACAGGGTTTGCCAATACAATTTTATCCAGCCAAATAACCATCAGAAATTCAGTTTTGCGGAAGAATATGACAGGTTTATCAGATTTTACCAGAGGACGATCAGTTTGAAATAAGGTAATAAGGTAAGGTACTGTCAGTTAGATTTTTCTACTAAGGTTTCCTGAGAAAATAAGGTTTTACCTCCCTAAGAAATGCTCATTCCTCTTTCGTGAAAGCAGCAATCAATTCTTGTGCCTTAATATATTCCGAATCGAAAATTTTGACGTTAACGGTTGCAATCCCTCCAGAGCTTACGACCCAAGGTTCAATTACTGACATCAGTTTATTTTCAACAAAGGCCTGTATGCCATTGCTTCCAGAATATCCTTGACCATGGTGGCCTGGTATAGATCTCCTGAAAATACTTTGACAATTTCATTTTTGTTATTCATCGGCTTAATATAAACTGATTAATACAAGTAATTTCAATTCAAATTGAATTTACTCTCCTTCTTGTACAAATACCAGAAAGAGGCAATAAATGTAACCATCAATATTACAACCAGCAAGATAGAATAATCGCCGTATAAATCTGTTATAGAATGTAAATTTGGGTTTCCAAAATGATGGTTCAGGTATGAGGCAAGGATGCCAAACAAATTGGTTGCTGCATGCAGAAGGATAGTTATACCTATACTGTTGGTTTTATAATAGATATACCCGAATAACAAGCCAAAACAAATTGCGCCCGGAATCATGGATGGTTGCCCGTGAATTAATCCGAAGATGATTGATGAGATTATTATGGCTTTTTTAGGTGTAAAATTAGAAAGCAGTCCCTTTAAAATAATTCCTCTGAATAATATTTCCTCTAAAAGGGGACCTATAAGTATGGCGCTCAAAATAAATATCAAGGAATCGGAAGAATTGTGCGATATTTTACCAACTAAAATATAATACAACTTTTGAAAAGGTAAGTTAATAGCCAATTGGAAGGAAAACAATGTCAAAAGAATCAATGGGAACAAATTCAACCTCTTTAAACTGAACCTGAGATTGAGGGTCAGCTTTCTTTTGAAATTTATGAAATATGCGATTAGAATAGTTAAAGTAACAATAATTATATATACAATTGACATTTTAATATCTCGAGAATATAGAGAATCATTAAGTTTATCAAAGTTCAAAAATGGCAATGAAAAGACTGTTCCAATTAATAATCCAATTGTGAATAATCCAATAATTTGAGGAATTGTCCTGGGGAAATTTTTATTCTGCATTTTTTAATTGTTTAACTAATACTACTGCTGCATTTGCAGCAGTAGTAATTTAAAATCAACCAGTAATTTTATTCCAAAGCCAAAGTCCAGCATTTGATACTGCTATTCCTGCATTGACGACTGCAGCACCAGCATATATTAAATCATTATCACCATCATACCACACATAGGGATTATAGGCAATGAATCCACCTTCCAACTCTTTCAATTCCATTTCATTTAACTCTTTCATAACTCAAACTTATTAAATTTCAATTAAAAAATCCCCCCGCTTTCTTTCCCGTGCTGCAAGGTTTTGGCACGCGTAACGTTACACGGCTAAAGGTATTCGCGTAGAGTGCACAAAAAAAGCACTCTGCAAAAAAAACGCACAGTTGCCCCCGAAAATATCCTTCGCGGTTTCTTTTGAGATTATTTTGAACGAAAAAGTGAGTTCAATTTCATGTCCATTCGAAAAATAGTAGGTGCCTCGTTGTTTGGAGTAGTCAATTTGGACACCCATGGTCCTAAGTTCGTCCAAATGTTCAACATATAAAAGGAAAATCCGGATAGTGGATGACCTTTTGACCTTATTATAAAAGGTTGATTTCATTTTATCGGAAAATGATCAGGCCAAAATAAGGTAATAAGGTAAGGTACCGTCAGTTATATTTTTCTACTAAGGTTTCCTGAGAAAATAAGGTTTTTCTTCCTCAAGAAATGCTCATTCCCCATTCGTGAAAGCAACAATCAATTCTTGTGCCTTGGTATTATCCGAGTCGCAAACTTTTATAATTATTGGTGCAAACCAGCCCGGTGGATAAATGAATTTTGCAATAGATTAAATAATGTGCACTTCTCTTTCGAAATTCAAATTTTTTCCGTAACTTATAGAAACGATTTTGACTTTCTAAAACCTTATTTTCTATTCACTTAACCTTAGTAGAAACAGAGAATAGAGATAAAATCCAACCTTATTCCCTTATTTCAGGTTTCATGGATTTTACCAGAAAACGATCAGTTTGAAATAAGGTAATAAGGTAAGGTGCTCTTGTTCAATTATTTCTACTAAGGTTTCCTGAAAAAATAAGGTTATTCCTCCCCAAGAAATGCTCATTCCCCATTCGGGAAAGCGGCAATTAATTCTTTTCCCGGTGCATCATCCGAACTTAAAATCTTGATGCTCATTGGTGCCACCCTGACCGGTTGATAAATGAAATTTGCAGTTGATGAAATACCGGGCGCCTCTCCATCAAAATTCAATTTTTTCGTAACCAATTGATTAAATCTTGGCTTTTAATACCTTATTTTCAATTTGCCATACCTTAGTAGTAAGGGAAGATCCAGATATTTTCCGACCTTATTGCCTTATTATAAAATGGTTACTATGTTTGATCGGAAAACGATCAGTTTGAAATAAGGTAATAAGGTAAGGTGCTCTTGTTCAATTATTTCTACTAAGGTTTCCTGAGAAAATAAGGTTTTACCTTCTAAAAAATATTCATTCCCCTTTCGTAAAAGCAGCAATCAACTCTTGTGCCTTGGTATAATCCGAACCAAAAATCTTGACGTTCACGGGAGCAATCCCTCCGGGGCTAACGATCCATGGTTCAATAACCGACATCAGTTTATTTTCAACAAAGGCCTGTATGCCATTGGCTTCCAGAATATCCTTGACCATGGTGGCCTGGTATAGATCTCCTGAAAATACTTTGACAATTTCATTTTTGTTATTCATCGGCTTAATAAAAACTGATTAATACAAGTAATTTCAATTCAAATTGAATTTACTCTCCTTCTTGTACAAATACCAGAAAGAGGCAATAAATGTAACCATCAATATTACAACCAGCAAGATAGAATAATCGCCGTATAAATCTGTTATAGAATGGAAATTTGGTTTTCCAAAATGATAATTCAGATAAGATGCAAAGAAGCCAAACAAGTTGGTGGCGGTATGCAGTAGGATGGTTATACCAATGCTGTTGGTTTTATAATAGATAAACCCGAATAACAAGCCAAAACAAACGGCGCCCGGAATCATGGAGTATTGCAGATTAATAACGCCAAAAATTGCAGCTGAGAAAATAATCGCCCTTTTTGGTGAATAGGTAGAAAGTATCCCTTTTAAAATAAATCCTCTGAATAAAATTTCCTCCAAAACTGGCATTATCAGAATTGTAATCAAAATAAAGAGTAATTCAGTGGAGGAGATGTGCGTATCCAAACTAAACACGTTATCGCAAACCTTTTGAAAAGGCAAGTTCAAACCTAACTGAAAGGAAAATAATACGACCAAAATTAATGGTAGCATGTGCAGTTTTGTCAATCTAAAATCAAGATCAGCACTGAGCTTCCTTTTTTTGTTTATATACCAGGCGATGAGAATAATTGCCAGATATGAAAACAATAAAGCCTTTGTCATGGGAAAACCCCAAATAGCTTTGTCAACATCTTCCTCATACATTAGGGAAGAAATTGCAAATGGTGATCCAAGGATAAACCCGATTAAGATCAATAAGACAGTCTGAATTTTTGTGTTCGGAAAGAATTTCTTTTGCATGGTAATATTATTATTACTTTTTCTCACTAGCGTTGCGTTGTTATTAAAATAAGTTCTTTGAAACCCTTGTTATTACTGCATTTGCTGAGTTTTTGATCGAGCAATGATTTGAAAAACATTTTGTGTTTATTAGCCGAAAACTTTGGCCAT
>Ga0209697_10001772_pt1 | contig 32485 bp, 30 predicted proteins | sample AliMusrvi5mmetaG_FD_184115 | JGI IMG/M metagenome (GOLD analysis project Ga0209697, IMG submission 184115) | Freshwater lake bacterial and archeal communities from Alinen Mustajarvi, Finland, to study Microbial Dark Matter (Phase II) - Alinen... | ecosystem: Environmental > Aquatic > Freshwater... | reverse complement strand
AGTGACCTGAAACAACCGCGAAATAACTGTGCATGTGGCCATGCCTCAGCTTTGCGGTTACCGTTGTACAGTTGCGGGTACAGTTTACGATTCTCACGTAATTCCCTATTCTCCGGCTTTTAAGCCAGCACCAGCTACAACAAAAGAACAATTATAGAGCACTAAATAACAATTTCCCCTGAAAGAACCAAAAATTCAGAAATGCCGGAAACTCCAAACCCGAGGTAGAGAATGTTCCTTTCACAGATGGCCTAAAATCTCTTCTATTCTGTTTTTTCTATAGTTAAAGACCTCCTCAAGTCGCCGGCTGACAATCAGCATATTGACAATCTCTCCAAAATATCCCATCGGCAGAGAGTATTGCAGAAAGTCAGTCATTTCAACTCCTCCATCAATTTCCCTGAACGTATGCCGGTGATGCCAGTATTCATAGGGCCCTGAGTTCTGAATATCCTCAAAAGACAAAGGCTTTATGACACTGACAATTTCGGTTTCCCACCGTACCGGCAGCATCATGAAAGGATACAGTATATAGGTAATGATCATGCCCTCATAAATACTCTCTCTCCCTCCCCCACTGGTTATGGTAACCATCATTTCAGGAGGTGTGATGCGAACGAAATTACTGGGAGAGGAAAAAAAAGTCCATGCAACATCTATGGACACAGGAATTTGCTGAACATAAGTAAGATTATGGAACTCCATGTGTCGAAAAAACAAATTTTCTCATAAACAAATTTCTATTGGTAATATGGAGACGGACATAATTATTTCCGCCTGATAATGTCCAGTAATGGTTCTTTGCAACAAGAGTGTTCGGGAGATTTGTTCCCCTCAGTTTCTAACTCGGAATCAGAAGTTTGCCGAACCGGACCATGCAACGCTGCATATCCATCACAGGAAACAACACACAGCCTCTTATAGCTGTCACCAAACCTCGATAGAAAATTGAATAAGACTTCACTGCAAAAAACGTGAATTTTATTGATGATAATCTCATCTCCATCAACCTGCATTTCCAGTTTTACCAGTTGTTCAAGTTTTTCATGAATAAGAAAAACATGCTGTTTAATCTGCTCGGCAACAGGGAGTGAAGTGTCTTCAAAAACCAAATTCATTGTTACATCGAGAGCAGACAGATACAGCCTCACATCACCCATTTTCAACTGCAAGTCGTTACCAGCCTCTAGTCTGGAGATTTTGCTCGGATCGCATCCTATTCTTTTTGCCAGCTCTTTTTGAGAGATGCCCTTTTCTATTCTCAGTTGGAGAAGGGTATTGACAAGCTGACTGCAACAAATCTCTTCATCCACCTGCTGCTTAATCTTTTCATCTCCCGCGAGGTATGCTGCCGCATCGCCTACCGATGTAAATCTAAGATCTTCCACGACCTATCTCCTTTTATTTAGATAATTTATTTAATAATAATCGCTATTATAAACCTCCCTTTCTTAACAGATATCTTTAATGGCTTTTTTAGCGCGAATCAAGTCGGACCGTTGAGTCTCCTTGGTTCCGATTCCGAGGATGTAGATCACATTTTCTCGAAAACAGGGGTAAATATATAATCTTGACTTTTTTGCTCCCTTTAATCCACTCTGTCCTATTCGAAATATCCCATTTGTTTCATGCCGAAAAAAAGAGGGATGATGCTCTATCTCGGCAAGCTTTTTTCCCTGATTGAGCAGCCTTTTGATTTTTTCAAGGTTACTGAAACACGATGCATACTCTTCCTGATGGTTCTTCTGAAACCGACTGAATGCTGATTTTGATGCTAATGAAACATCTAAAGACCATTCATCATGTATAATAAGCATTTTACTTTCATTATAATTGCATTTAATGCATGGAAACCCAAGAACAATAATAATTACGCAAATACTATCATCATATTAGAAAGAAGTTCAAACCAAAACAAGAAGACTTCCTGCATCATTATGTTTTACATCCTTTAGAAATCATCTTTTTTTGCCATTTTCCCTGATGGAAAGAAGTGAAATTACAAAGGCAACGGTTGCGGCTATCATTGCTCCGGATAAGTCAAGCCGTTCAACGGTAATACTTACCTGCAGGAGTGTCTTGCCGTTTAAGGGTTTCTGGTGCCTGCCTGGAGGACATATTGACGCAGCTGAAACAGCACGTGCAGCTGTTGTCCGGGAAGTAGCCGAAGAAACCGGTCTTGAGTTCATCGACCCGCAGTTTCTTGCGTACAGTGACGAAATCTTTCCCGAATACGGCTTTCATGCTGTAGCACTTTGCTTCTACGGCACCGGGCAAGGGACTTTAAAGTTGATGCCTGAGGAGGTTGAGCAGATTTCATGGTTTCCCCTTCATGAGGCACTTAAGCTGCCTCTAGCTTTCAATCACTTACAGATGCTTCAGCTCTATGCGCAACATCCGCAGTAACTATGTCCTGCTTTTTTTCTTCACCCTTCTGCTCCTCATGGAGTCAGGATGCAGCCATCATCAGAACAATAGTAAAGATCATCCGACAAGCAGACTCCGTATTGTCAGCCTTGCACCAAGCCTCACAGAGATGATTTTTGCCGTCGGAGCCGGAGATCAGCTTGTTGGCAGAACAAACGCATGCGACTGGCCGGCTGCTGCGGCAAAAGTCACTGTTGTTGGAGCATTCGGACGCCCATCGCTTGAGCTGCTTGCGTCAATCCACCCTGACCTGGTTATTGACGTTGATCTGGCCGATAAAGAGACAGGCAAAAAAATATCAGCACTTGGAATGCGAAGAGAGACCTTTTCATGCAAGACCCCTGACGACATCCCTGTTGTGCTTAAAAAACTCGGAATACTGACCGGTCACACAGGAGAAGCCGACAGCCTTGCACTTTCGATTGCTGCAGGTCTGGAGAAATTCAAAAAGAAAGCAGATGCAGAGAACCATAAAAACACAGTCTATCTTGAAATCTGGAACGATCCATTCTGGACGGGAGGACAAGGAAGTTATACCTCAGCGCTTATTGCTTATGCCGGTGGCCAGAATATTGGTGATGTAGTAAATAAAGAGTATTTCGAGATATCACAGGAGTGGGTGATCAAGAAAAACCCGGACGTGATTGCGTGCATGTATATGGCAAAAAAATCTACCGCTGCTGATGAGGTCATTAACCGTCCCGGCTGGCAGAATATTGCGGCAGTGAAAAACCACAGGGTGTATGACCGTTTCGACAATAGCCTTTTCCTTCGTCCCGGACCGCGAGTGCTCGAAGGAATTGAACAGTTATACGGAACAATCCATGCCATAGAGAAGCCGATCCATTGAATTTTTAGGCACTCTTCTATCAGAATCGGTGTTAATTTTTTTATCTTTGTGCCTTTAGCGGAACAAAACAATATGCATGCATGAAGCGCTCTCCACTGGTCATTTTACTGCTGACGGTTTTACTGGATTTGATCGGCTTCGGCATTGTGCTCCCGCTACTGCCTACCTATGCCAAGGATCTCGGGGCGAATCCTTTCATGATCGGGCTGATTGCAGCGATATTCTCCATCATGCAGTTTATCTTTTCCCCACTCTGGGGCAAGCTGAGCGATAAAATCGGCCGGCGACCGGTTATGCTGATCAGTATTTTTATCACGGCTGTATCCTATCTTGTTTTTTCCCAGGCCAGCACTATTCCGCTGCTGATTTTCGCACGGGGACTATCCGGTATCGGCTCAGCAAACATAGCCGCAGCACAGGCCTACATCACCGATGTAACCGACAGTAAAAGCCGCTCCGGAGCCATGGGGATGATGGGTGCTGCATTCGGCTTAGGGTTTATCATAGGCCCGCTTATCGGAGGCATCCTGAAGCACAATTATGGTATCCAGATGGTCGGATACGTCTCCTCCAGCCTGATTGCCATCGACTTTATTCTCGCAGTCTTTTTACTTCCGGAGTCGAACAAATTTGCCGAAAAAATGAAATTCGGCTTTTTGAAAAAAAGAGCCGCAGGTAGCGAACCCCGGCGCTCGTCATCCACCTTTCTCGGCGAAAAGGTGAAAGAGTATGGTGAAGGGCTGAAGCTGGTATTCAGTTCCCGCCCGCTTGCGCTGCTGATGATTGCAAACTACATTTACACCTTTGCCATTGTGAACATGCAGGTGGCATCCATCCTGCTCTGGAAAGAGTATTTCTCGGCCAGCGACCAGCAGATCGGATACATTTTTGCCTATGTAGGCATCTGGACAGTCATTGTTCAGGGCGGACTTATCGGCAAGCTGATAAAAATGCTGGGCGAGCACAAGCTTTTTCTCTGGGGTCATCTTTTCAGCTTCATCGGCATCTTTTTTGTTCCGTTCGCCCCGCAAACTACTCTCTTTTCACTGGGGCTTGTCATCCTTTTCTTTTTTGCCATCGGAACAAGCCTGGTCAACCCCATCAACATGTCCATGATTTCTCTCTACAGCTATAAAGAGAAGCAGGGACAGATACTCGGTCTATCACAATCAGTTAACTCTTTTGCCCGAATTATGGGGCCATTCAGCGGGAGTATACTCTACGGCATGAATTTTCATGCGCCCTATGTTTTTGCAGGGATTTTGACACTCATCGGGGCAGTAATCGCAATCAGCCTGTTCAAATATAAGATTGAAGCCCTCGGTCATTCAGTTGAAGTAAGTAATGCCTGACAATACTGAACCGGCAACGTTTTTGATACAAGGCGCAAAGCATATGAATATTGGAGTTATTGGGGTAGGGAAACTCGGAGAGTTTCATACAAAGCTTCTCACGGAAATCTCCAGGGACCAGCCGGATATTCATTGTGCAGGTATATACGACCTCGACAGCAACCGGGTTGAAGAGATGTCGAAAAAGTATAATGTCCCATCCTTCAGTTCTCTTGAGCTCCTGGCAAAAACATGTGATGCCGCTATTATAGCTACGACAACAAGCTCACACTTCACCATTGCCCGGACACTGCTTGCGGGGGGAGTGCACCTCTTTATAGAAAAGCCGATTACAACAACTTTGGAAGAGGCCGATGAACTTATACGGCTTGAGGCAGAACACAAGGTTCGCATACAGGTTGGGCATATCGAACGATTTAACCCGGCCATCCGTGCTATTGAACCCTATATCGGGCAGCCAATGTATATCCAGGCTGAACGATTGAGTAATTTTTCCCGTCGCGTTACCGACGTTTCCGTTGTGCTTGACCTCATGATCCATGATATCGATCTTGTTCTCTCGCTCATACCATTCGACATCCGGCACATTTCCGCATCGGGTGTAAGGGTATTTTCAAACGAGCTTGACATGGCCACCGCAAGAATCGATTTTGTAAACGGTGCAACAGCAAATGTTACCGCAAGCCGGCTCAGCCGCAGCCGTCAACGCAAATTCCGTTTTTTCGGCACCAATCCGAAGAGCTATGCCTCACTTGATCTCACAACCGGTAAATCAGAGGTATTCAGACTGGTAAAAAAAGAGGACGCTTCTTCTAAAAACCCACTCAAGACCTTTGCCGCCCGGAAAATTCTTGAACAGTTCGGCGAAATTCAGGAGGCAATGCAGGGAATGGTGCTCGATTATATCCACCCGGAAATTCCGAAAATAAACGCGCTGCGCGATGAACTCGAGCAATTCATCAACACACTCAGAAACAATACCCCCGTTGCCGTAAGTTCGGCTGACGGACGCAGGGCAATTATGGTGGCAGGCAAAATCACTGCTGAAATTGAAGCCAATGCAGCGTCATCTGATATTGTATAGAGAAATCCCCACATGACAACACTTTCACAGGCAGCCCTTCCTGAAATACTTTACAGTATCGGCGACTTGGCTGATGAAAACGGAATAGACTGTTACCTTGTCGGCGGCTACGTCCGCGACATGATCATGCAGAGACCATGTAGCGACATAGATATTATGCTTATCGGCGATCCCGTCCCTTTCGCAAAAAAAGTACGGGACAGACTTCACGGCAATAATTTTGTTCTTTTTGAACGTTTCCGCACTGCTCAGCTTGAACTTGCCGACGAAAAACAGGGAACGTTCAAAGTTGAACTTGTCGGCGCACGAAAAGAGTCCTACAACTCCGACTCACGAAAGCCGGTAACCCTTATTGGAACGCTCGATGATGATCTTTCACGCAGGGATTTTACTATCAATGCACTTGCCCTTGGACTGAACAGAAAAAACCGGAACCAGATCATTGACCACTTTCACGGGCTTAAAGACCTTGATTCCCGAATTCTGAGAACTCCGCTTGAGGCTGAACAAACCTTTTCGGACGACCCGTTACGCATGATGAGAGCTGCACGGTTTGCCTCCCAGCTGGAGTTCCGACTGCTTCCTGAGGTGGTTGACGCTATGAAAACCATGCATGAAAGAATCCGGATTGTATCAATGGAACGGATCAGTAACGAGTTTTTTAAAATCATGCTCTCGCCCCGCCCTTCCACCGGACTGATCACTCTCTATGAAACCGGAGTAATGAAGGAAATCATGCCGGAAATTGCTGTTATGGCAGGCATCGAACAGTATGATGGACTCGGACATAAAGATACCCTTTTCCATACCTTCCAGGTTATAGACAATGTGGCTGCCAAATCTGAAAACCTCTGGCTTAGAATTGCCGCACTGCTTCATGATATTGGCAAACCGGCAACAAAACGCTTCACCAAAAGTGCCGGATGGACCTTTCATGGCCACGATGCAGTAGGTATCAGGATTGTAGATAAAATTTTCAAATCTATGCGCTGGCCGCTTGATTCTCTTGACTATGTCAAGAAGATGGTACGTCTTCATCACCGTCCAATACCGCTCTCAAAAGAGGAGATTTCCGACTCGGCAATTCGTCGCCTCATGTTTGATGCCGGTGAAGATCTCCAGGATCTTATGACCCTCTGCCGGGCAGATGTCACAAGCAAAAATCCGAGAAAAGTGCTCCAGATAATGAGCAACTTCAACCATGTTGAAAAAAAAATCGATGAAGTCGGCGAAAAAGACCTCCTTGCAAAATGGCGCCCCCCTATCAGCGGTCAGGATATCATGGAGGCTCTCGGCCTCGGGGAAGGCAGAATTGTCGGCATGATCAAAAAAAAAATGGAGAATGCTGTTATTGACGGCATCATCCCCTACCAGAGAGAGGCCGCACTTGACTATATCAAGCAGCTTTACCGGGAACAGATTCATGACATAAAAAATCCCGGAGAACAGTAACCACTCTTTTTAACAATTGTGGGTTTAAAAAGGCTCTGGTCACTATATTGAACAACATCATGACAACACACTAAACCTAACCTACCTGTGATACCACGTTATTCACCCAAAGACATTTCTGCAATCTGGACAGAAGAGGCCAAATTTCAACGCTGGCTGCAGCTTGAAATTGCCGCTGTTGAAGCACGAATGGAAGCCGGCTTTGTGCCAGAGGCTGCTCTTTCCGCGATCAAGCAGAACGCCACCTTCAATGTGGCCGAAATACTTGAGATCGAGAAAGAAACCAAGCACGATGTCATCGCTTTTCTAACCAATGTTGCCGGCTATGTCGGCCCTGATTCGCGTTACATCCATGAAGGGCTCACCTCTTCGGATGTAGTTGATACCTGCCTTGCCATGCAGATGCGGGATGCTGGAAAAATCCTTGTCACCGATATCGAACAGCTGATAAAAGTACTTGCAAAAAGAGCCGTAGAATTTAAGTACACCATTGAAATGGGCAGAACCCACGGCATTCATGCCGAACCAACAACCTTCGGATTGAAACTGCTGTTGTGGCATCAGGAAATGCTTCGCAACCTCGAGAGGATGAAAAAAGCTGTTGCGATCATCTCAGTCGGCAAAATCTCCGGAGCAGTTGGAACCTATCAGCATCTCTCACCCGATATCGAAGCTGTAGTCTGCCGAAAACTCGGTCTTGAACCATCATCGATATCAACCCAGATTCTCCAGCGTGATCGGCACGCCGAATTTGCCACCACACTTGCAATCATAGCCTCATCTATCGAAAAGTTTTCCGTCGAACTTCGCCACCTGCAACGTACGGAAGTCCGTGAGGCAGAAGAATTTTTCAGCAAGGGACAAAAAGGCAGTTCAGCCATGCCCCACAAGCGCAACCCTATTACTTTCGAACGCCTGACCGGACTAGCCCGTGTTGTCCGTTCAAACTCCATTGCCGCCCTGGAAAACGTTGCACTCTGGCATGAAAGGGATATCTCACACTCATCGGTTGAACGCATCATTATGCCTGACTCAACCACAGCACTCTGCTACATGCTGCGAACCTTCAGCGAAGCCCTCGATACCCTGCTGGTATATCCTGAACGAATGGAAGAAAACTTCAACTCTTCCTACGGACTGACAACCTCTCAGACACTTCTTCTTGCCCTTACAGCAAAAGGTCTTACACGTGAAGAGGCATACCTGCTTGTACAGCGGAACGCTATGGAGAGCTGGTCTTCAAAAGTCCACCTTCGTGAACTGGTACTGAATGATGAAGAACTTAAGAAACATTTCACCCCCGAAGAGGTCGCCGACCTGTTCAGCTTTGAAAACATCCTGAACAAGCTGAAAACCAGCGTCGACACCATCTTTAAGCGCAACGACCTCTGAAAAGAGTCCTGTCAGCTCTTTTTCAGGACATCATATATCTCCCCTTCCTCCGGGAAGCTCAAACTCCGCAAGAACAACTTTTGCGGAGTTTTTCTTGTTATGGTCACTCCGAAATAGTAACAAGGGCCAAAAACCAAAAAAACACGCCAAGACTTCATTTTTTTCGGGATTTCAACATAAATGGCATATTTTTTATCGGAAAAAAGATTAAAAACATAAGAATATTACTTAAATGTATTTTTTTTATTAAAAAAATCTCTTACTTTTTAACCGTCCCTTAAATTATTAACCATCATTAATTATGAAATCAGCAGCAACAATAAGACCCGGCAGGGGGGACTATTTCGCCCGAATCAGGGAGAACATGTCAAAACAAAAAAACTGGAAACTTGGTTTAACCATTTTTGCAGGTAAGATGATCGGACTTTTCCTGGTCCTGTTAGCAATGTCAACGTTAACCGGTATTTTAGGAATCCCGGCTATGGCTGCGGCACCCACCTACACACCTATGGAAACGAATCTGGTTAACTCCATTAACACAGTCTGGACATTGGTTGCTGCGTTTCTTGTATTTGGAATGCAGGCTGGTTTCGTCATGCTGGAGGCCGGTTTCGCAAGAAAACAGGAAACCGTTAACGTCCTGATAGAGTGTGTGCTGGATACAGCTATCTGCGGCATCTCATTCTGGGCCATCGGATATGCCTTCATGTTCAGTGAAGGTAATGGCTTTATAGGTCAGCACTGGTTCTTCCTGCAGGGAGCCCCTCCCCTTTATGGAACAACCGGTATCGCGTTATTGGCTCATTGGATATTTCAGTTTGCATTTGCCGATACAGCCTCGACCATTACTTCAGGCGCGATGATCGGTCGTACCAGTTTCCGTGGCGACATCCTTTACAGTATAGTTGTTACAGCTCTTATTTATCCAATCATTGGTCACTGGGCATGGGGACCTGACGGATTCCTGGCAACTATGGGCAGCAAAGGCAATTTTTTACCTCAATTAGGTCAGCCATTCCGTGATTTTGCAGGATCGACTGTTGTTCATACTATAGGTGGTATGGTTTCATTAGCTGGCGCAATTGTTTTAGGGCCTCGTATCGGACGCATCTTCCTTCGTGATGACAAAGAAAGAGGTGGCCTGCCAGCAGCACACAACCTTCCGGTTGCTGTAACAGGAGCCTTCCTGTTGTGGTTCGGATGGTATGGCTTCAACCCGGGCAGCACCCTTTCAGCTATGGACGCTATCGGCATTGGTCGTGTGGCTGCAAATACAACACTGGCTGCTTGCGGCGGTGCACTCAGTGCAATGTTCCTCGCTTTTTATGTAGGCGCTTTCAAAGGCAAATTTGACGTCAGCTTTTCTGTGAACGGATTGCTGGGTGGTTTGGTTGCAATCACCGCACCCTGCTATTGGGTTTCACCTTTCGGAGCTATCATTATCGGTCTTGTTGCTGGTATTCTTGTTTTTTCAGGCATCTACCTGCTTGAATATCTTCGTATTGATGATCCTGTAGGTGCTGTTTCTGTTCATGGTATATGTGGTATTTTCGGCACCTGGGCTATCGGTCTTTTTGCAACTGGTGAGTTCGGGGCTTCCACACCAATAGGCCCTGATAACAGTGCCCCTGTAACAGGACTCTTCTATGGTGGAGGATGGGATGTATTCATTGCACAATTTATTGGAAATGCAATCATTACATCAGCGACCTTCCTTGTTGCGATCATACTGATGTGGACAATAAATAAATTACCATATCCATTTAAATTACGTGTTGAGCCTGAAGGTGAAACCGGAGTTGGAGGATTGGATGTATTTGAACACGGTGCTGAGGCATATACCATACATTAAATACAGTCGATTGAAAACAGGGGACAATTAACCCCCCTGTTTTCAATCAGTTAACTTATTAAACCCATAGTAATCATGAAAAAAATTGAAGCCATTATAAGGCGTTCCAAATTTGAGGAAGTTAAAGCGGCGTTGCACGCCATTGATATCGACTTCTTCTCCTATACCGAATCATACGGCGTTGGAAATGAACGGAAGAAGAAAGATGTATTCCGTGGATCCAATGATACTGACTATATCTCTCGTTTATCGCTTTCGATTGTTGTTCGCGACATCAACCTTCAAAAAACAGTGGCCTGTCTTTTGAAATCAGCGTATACCGGTGAAGTAGGTGATGGTAAGATCTTCGTATGGACTATCGAAGAGTCTTATCGCATCCGTACAGGAGAGAGTGGTGACGATTCCATGTATAACAAGGATTAATTGATTTAAATTAAGAATAACGTCTTTCCTGCAATAAAAAAGCCGCTTCATGAAAAGGCGGCTTTTTTATTACAGGAAAGGTTATTTCAGTAGATAACTTCGCGTCGATTATGGCTCGTCAAAGAATGAGAGCTGTGGACTGGCTTGAGGTTTTCCTTTTAAGCGGTACTCCCTGTAAGCATTGATCAATGCATTGGTAGAGCTGTCATGTGTGCGGACTTTTTCACCCCCCTGTATTTCAGGGAAAATGGTTTTAGCGAGCTGTTTTCCGAGCTCGACACCCCATTGATCGAATGAGTTAACTTCCCAGATAATTCCCTGAACAAACACCTTATGCTCATACATGGCAATAAGGCTGCCGAGAGTAAACGGATTGAGCTCATTGACAAGAATTGTATTCGTAGGCCTGTTTCCTGGAAATACCTTGTGAGGAAGCAGTGCCGTGACTTCATCGGGATCACAGCCGGATAATTCAAGTTCCTGCAGGACCTCTCGTTCGTCTTTGCCCTTCATGAGAGCTTCTGTCTGTGCAAAACAGTTTGCAAGCAGTATATCATGATGCTCCCCTACCGGGTTCTGAGTCTTAAGCGGCACTATAAAATCTGCAGGAATAAAGTTCGGTCCCTGGTGCAGAAGCTGAAAAAATGCATGTTGTGAGTTTGTTCCGGGTTCACCCCATATCACCGGACCGGTAGCGTACTCAACCATACTGCCCTGACGGTTGACCCTCTTGCCGTTACTCTCCATATCAAGCTGCTGGAGATAGGCTGGAAAGCGGTGCATATACTGGTCGTAGGGAATGACAGCGTGGGATGAAACTTCAAAAAAATTATTGTACCAGATACCAAGCACAGCAAGAAGAACAGGAATATTCTTTTCAAGAGGCTCATTCTGAAAATGCCGGTCCATGGCATACGCCCCGTTGAGCAGCTCCTGAAAACGGTCAAACCCAAGGAAAAGCGCAATGGAAAGTCCAATGGAAGACCACAGGGAATAACGCCCGCCAACCCAATCCCAGAAGCGGAACATGTTTGCTTCGTCAATACCGAATGCAACAACTTTTTCTCTGTTGGTTGAAACTGCAACAAAATGCTTTGCGATATGCAATTCATCGAGTGCATGAGTCAGAAACCAATCGCGAGCAGTCATCGCATTGGTCAGCGTCTCTTGTGTCGTAAATGTTTTCGAGGCAATGATGAAAAGCGTTGTTTCCGGATTAAGTTTTTTCAGTGTCTCGCTGATATGTGTTCCATCAATGTTGGACACAAAATGCACCTGAAGCCCTCCATGTGCAAAAGGTCGGAGCGCTTCGGTAACCATGCAGGGACCAAGATCAGAACCGCCGATACCGATATTCACTATATCTGTCATTGTACGCCCTGTATATCCCTTCCATTTGCCCGATATAACATCCTCGCAGCAGCTCTTCATCTGCCGAAGCACATCAGCAATTTCCTCTGAAATATCAACACCATCAATTTCAAGAGAATATCCCGGAGGTCTTCGAAGAGCTGTATGCAGCACTGAACGGTGTTCTGTGAAATTTATAGCTTGGCCATCAAACATCTCTCCACGCATTTTTTCAAGCCCGGCAACACGCGCAAGATCCAGAAGCAGCTCCAGGGTATGTGAAGTGATCCTGTTTTTCGAATAGTCAAGCAACAGCTCCCCCCAGACAATCGAAAACCGCTCAAAACGGTCACCGTCCCCCTGGAAAAGCGCCCTCATATGCATGTTATCAATTTCATGTTTGTGCGACACAAGGGCGCTCCACGCAGCGCTTCGGGATAGATCCATAATGTTGTTCATTAATAATATTTCACAGAATAGAATGGATTGTTGAGTTCTCAATAGGGAATATAACGCAACATGAGGGTCGATCCATCGGTATCACGCTCAATACCGATTATTTCGGCAATGCTCCTGATAATATGTACCCCCCTGCCTGATTTTTGCAATAAATCCTGGAAGTCACATGGGTTCGCCAAGTCATCAGGATTAAAGCCTTTACCGCAATCCATGATAGATACGTTAAGAGAGTTTGCTGCAACCTCAAACGAACACGTTACTGTCAGATCATCCCGATCACTGTTGCCATGCCTGACTGCATTAACAAAAGCCTCTTTGATGGAAAGCTGAAGAGCATCAATAAACTCATTACTATAATACTCCCTCTCACAGAGAGAGATGACAAAATCATACAGCGCAATATATCCCGAGTAGCCTCCGGAAAGCAGAATTTCAGAACGTATCATGTCATGGATACCGTTACGATGTCGGTCATATAAGACGTTAATTTACGACGAAGCGGGATCACTGACAAAAAATGAAAACACGATGAAATCCCTTTAATTTTTAAGATACAGAACAAATACACCTAATATTTTATTACTTTTTTGTATATTTTTTCATAATATTTATATTATATCCGGTGATTCTCATTAAAGAAAACGGAAGTTTTTTTTAGGGCCCAACCACAACACAACGACTGACCACACACAACTGAAAAAACAGAACCAGGAGTAAAGCAATGAAAAAAACAGCAAAATTTTTAAGCCTTGCAGTCGCATTGTTTGCGGGGTTAAGCGGAACAGCTCAGGCAGCTGACGGGTTTAAAATCGGTACCGATCTAGTCAGCAGCTATGTATGGAGAGGCAGTGATATCGGTAACTCTCCGGCTATCCAGCCTGCCCTCAGCTATACATTCAAGGACAGCGGCATTGTACTTGGTGCGTGGGGCTCTTATGCTATAACAAGCAATTCCAGCTCTTACCGTTATCAGGAAACTGATTTTTATGCAACATTGCCTGTTGGTCCTTTCAGCCTGACAGTTACTGATTATTATATTCCATCTCCATTTACTTCTAATAGCGACGCTTTCAGCTTCAAAAATGATGGACCAAACAATGCTGAAGTAAGCCTGGCCTATGCCCAGGACAATCTCAGCCTTCTTGCTGCTTACAACTTTGCAGGAAATCACCTTGACCATGCCAAGTATGTCGAAGCTGGATATAAGGTATATGACAAGGATGGCTACAGTGCAAAAGTTGTTGTAGGAGCAGGTAACGAACAGGAATATGCTGTAACAACAGGGGGAACCGGTTTTAAAATCGTCAATGTAGGATTTTCTGTTGCTAAAGACAGATATACCGGCTCTTACACTTACAACCCAGACACCAAACTTGCCAACTTTGCACTTATGGCATCGTTCTAAACCAAGTTCTTTATTTTCCTGTTCTTGCATCCCGTTAGGTTACAATATAAAAAGGAGCCCAAGTGGCTCCTTTTTTTTATCCCCTCCTACGCTCATCCCATTCCTCTTTTCTCTGTTATCACCAGGTACTCCGAGTGATCTCAATAGCTCAAATATCAGCCTCATAGATGACATACTCTTTGTATGGTGTCCCGCCTATCACCTTTGCCAGTTTACTCATCGCCTCGTTTGCTTTGAGTACCCAGCTCATCTCACTGGCAAACACTCCGTGTTTTCCTCCGTAATCGGCAATCTGGACATTGAGAATACTGTCAACACCCTTATTGCGGTATTCCGGCAGCACACCCATGGTAATGGTACGGACCATGGTAATATTGCGGCTGTACCAGAGATATTTCAGCAGCCCGAAGGGTGAAAAGGGGTTTCCATTCACATGCTTCAATGCCTGGTTAACATCGGGAAGCGAAAGAGAAAAGCCGACAGTTCGTTTGTCTCGATCCTCTACAAAATAAATGTAATGAGGGTTGGCAAGCGGCTTGAGACTTTTTGCAAGAAAATTGAACTCTTTGTCAGTCATGGGCACAAAGCCCCAGTTTTTCTCCCAGGCTTTGTTGTAAATATCCCGAATACGCTCTATCTCCCCGTCAAAGTCCTTCATGTTCATGATCCGAACCGTCAGTCCTTCCTTTTTCTTGACATGTTCCGCTATACGTCGCAGACGCGAAATATCAATAAGTTTCTGATCAATGTACCACGCAAGCAGCTCCTGACCAATATGGTGCCCATAGTTCAGAACAAGATCATTGTAGTAGGGCGGATTATACAGCATGAGAAAAACCGGAGGGCTGTCATATCCTTTTGTCAGCATACCGCACTGATCGTTCATAGAAGGAGTGATCGGACCGCGCATTGCATTGAGGCCCTTTCCTTTCAGCCACACGGCCGCTGCATCAAAAAGCGCATTGGCAACTTTCTGATCATTGACACACTCAAAAAAGCCCCAGAAACCAACCTTATCGCTATGCACCTCATTGTGCCGCCGGTTTTCAATCGCAGCTATTGTGCCTGCCATAGCCCCGTCTTTCCATGCAGTAAACATTGCAAGGCTGGCGTGATCATATAAGGGAAACACTTCCGTATCAAGTGTCTTCATATAATCGTCAATAACAGGCGGAACCCAGTTTTTATTGAGTTCAGGATCATTGCGATAAACCTGCCACGCGAAGGTGATGAACTGCTTACGCTCTTTTTTTGTCTTAACCTGCCTGATCTCTATAGCCATAATTTTCTTGTCTGCCCTGTTATAGTAATAGAATGTTCAGCGGTGACAACTCCCCCGCCAAAAGGGATTGTTACTTGATAAGCTTATGCATGACTGCTGCTCCTTCACGGAGCATACGTTCAGTCTCCTCCCATGAAAGACACTCATCAGTTATGGATACTCCATAACGGAGTTTATCGGGGTCTTCTGGAAACGGCTGATTGCCTCCACATATATTGCTTTCTATCATAACACCGGCGATACTTTTATTACCATCGGTTTTCTGCTTCAGAATGTTCTCCCAAACCTTCAACTGCTGCTCATGTTTTTTGCCTGAATTGGCATGGCTGCAGTCAACAAGCAGAGACTGTTCAAGCCCTCCCTTTTCAATCCACGATTCAGCCAGAGCAATACTTTCCGCATCATAATTCGGTTTATCACCGCCACGAAGCACTAGATGTCCAAACGGATTGCCTTTTGTTGTAATGACGCTGCTGTGCCCTTCCTGATCAATACCAAGGAAGCTGTGCGGATGCATGGCCGAGCGAATTGCATCGATAGCTACGTTAAGGCGCCCGTCTGTAGAATTTTTGAACCCAACCGGCATGGAGAGACCACTGGCCATCTGTCGGTGAGTCTGCGACTCAATTGTCCTTGCCCCGATAGCAGCCCAGCTCACGACGTCGGCCACATACTGCGGAGTTATCGGATCAAGAAATTCTGTTGCAGCCGGGAGTCCAATTGCATTGATGTCAAGCAGAAGCTTTCTGGCATAGTACAACCCATGCACGATATCATAGGTGTCATCAAGGTGAGGATCATTGATAAACCCTTTCCATCCAACAGTAGTGCGTGGCTTTTCAAAGTAGACCCGCATAAGGATGCACAAATCATCCTGCAGTTCGGTGCGCAATGCTGAAAGTTTTGTGGCATACTCAAGAGCCACTTCAGTATCATGTATCGAACAGGGCCCAACAATCACCAGCATTCTTGAATCCTTACCAGTCAATATATTTTCAACTTCACGACGTCCTGTAATAACTGTTCCGGCAATCCTTTCATCGACTGGCAGTTTCTCCTTGAGATCCTTTGGGGAAGAGAGCCGGATAATGCGTGAAACTCTTAAATCATGTAACTTTTCCATTCGTTTTCAACAATAATATCGTCATAAAAATTAACAGGATGCAAGATAAAAAAAACATCAATATATAATCAGTATCCATGCCTATAAATTCCAGCAATGCCAATCGTCCCATTTACACACTCTCTCGAGACTCCAGTCACTTATGAATCATAATTTTTTAATCTTATGCCTCAAAAAAAAAGAAATATATTACCCCAGTAATGAATGAAGTTTTGAAAACCAGCAATCAATAATCAAAAAGAACATGAACGTACTGATCACTGACGGTATTGATCCGCAATGCGGTCAAATCCTCTCTCAGAACGGTTTTGACGTTACCGAAATACCGAAAATCAGTAAGGAAGAACTCAAAAAAATCATCGGTGGCTTTGAAAAGCTGATCGTAAGAAGCGCAACAAAAGTTACTGCGGAAATTATCGAGTGCGGCACGAACCTTAAACTCATCGGAAGAGCTGGTGCCGGGGTTGACAACATCGACATTGAAGCGGCAACCCGCAACGGCATTATCGTCATGAACACACCCGGTGGAAACACCATTTCAGCAGCCGAGCATACCTGTGCGATGATTCTTTCAGCTGCGCGCCGCATTCCGCAGGCAACAGCAGATCTGAAAAAAGGCAACTGGAACAAAAAAAAATTTACTGGGATCGAACTTGAAGGCAAAACCCTTTCCATTATCGGCCTGGGAAAAATCGGGCGTGAAGTAGCATCCCGCATGCAGGCTTTCGGGATGAACACCATCGCCTATGACCCCATGATACCCGACGAGTTCGCCACGCATCTCAATATTGAGCTCCTCCCGCTGCATGAAAATTTTATGCGTGCTGATGTTATTACCATCCATTCATCACTTAACGAGTCAACACGTAATCTGATTTCAAAAGATACACTTGACCTGATGAAACCAGGCATCATCATTATCAACTGCGCCAGAGGCGGAATCATCAATGAAGCCGACCTTGCTGAAGCAATTGAATCAGGAAAAGTTTCCGCCGCAGCGCTGGATGTTTTTGAGACAGAGCCGGTCAACCCAGACAATCCTCTTTTGAAACTCGACGCTGTCATTGCCACCCCGCATATCGCGGCATCAACAAACGAAGCACAGCAAAAAGTTGCCATTCAGATCGCCGAACAGATTGTCGACTGGAAACGGAAGGGAAAGCTCGAAGGTGCCGTTAATGCATCAGCTGTTGAGCTGGCACAAACTCCCGGGGTACAGTCATATCTGACTCTTGCTGAAAAGCTCGGAGCAACCCTGGCCCAGATGGCCCCTCAGGATGCAACCAGAATGACAATCAGAACATCGGGTGAATTCCTTCAAAAATTCAGTGAAGTCATTACCGCAGCAGCTCTGAAAGGCTTTCTTGATATTCGCCAGTCAAAAGATACCAACTATATCAATGCATTCACTATGGCAAAGGAGTGCGGTATCAGCCTGGAGCAGAAGTTTGAAAAGGAAAATCCTGACTACACCAACCTGATCCGCATTGAGCTTGAAAACGGAACAGCAAAACGGATGATCGGCGGCACCGTCTTTGGTGACAAAGAGGTTCGGATTGTTATGATTGACCAGTTTCTGGTTGAATTCAAGCCGGAAGGCAACATTATCATCTACAACAATATCGATAAGCCGGGTGTCATTGCCAATGTCACGCAACTGTTGCTGAAACATAACTTGAATATTGCCTATATCGCACTTTCAAGAGATGAAGATAAAAAAGTCGCCATGACAGCTATCGTTGTCGACGGAGATGTAACAACTGAGCTTCTTGACGGAATAAGAACTGTTAATGGAGTTGATGTTGCCAATCTTGTAACGCTTTGAATACAGCGTCCAGATCAGACAACAAAAAACCTGCCTTGCCGGCAGGTTTTTTGTTGTCCTTTAAGACCAATCAGGATCAGGAATAACGAAAATCAGTTAGCCTTGGCAAAATCTATGCTGAGCCACTTATCTTCATACGATGCACCTGTTGATTCCATGCCGGCAAGGAAAATAGGCAATACTACAACCTTCTGATAATCGCCGATACGGATTGTCAAATCATCGCCAAGTTTAAGAATTTTCGGTTCCAGACCCATATTTTCCATAAACGGCAACCTGACCCGAACCTTGTAGTGACCATCAGAAACCTTCTGGATATCAATCGGATTTTCCGCAAAGAAAATATCAAGGGGATTCAGGTCGCCATACACTTTTTCACCTACCCGGCGAAGCATCGGTAACCCGACAACCTCATCATCAAACAACGGTACTTCAGCAATAGGAATAGGAGCAAACGCTTCCGAGATCTGGTCGATATACTTCTGCTGAATAGCGCGCCACTTCTGGAAATAAGGATCAGGACTCTGATCCGGCATAACACGGTTGATAGTAATCCTGTCTACAGTAATACCGTAGAGGTTAAGATAGGTCAAGGCACGCATGGACTCTTTGATAACCATCTTTTCAGGATTCATGACAAGACGCATGGTTGTTTTTGTGTTATCGGCCAGCAAATCAATAATACCCTCTGTTGAAGAGAAGAGATTGTCAACCTTATCATAAACCTCTACAGGCGCAACAAAATCGTTAATTTTATTAATTTTCTTTGAAAGAGGCCTGATAACTGGTTTTACCATAAATTTTTCGACATTACGGATCATTTTAATAAACCATCCGAATGTTTCAGGCAGAGAGAGAAGACGAAGAGTTTCACCTGTTGGAGCGCAGTCAACAACAAGCAGGTCGTATTCATTCTGTTCATTATAACGCTTGATATACGAGAGCGAAAAGAGCTCTTCCATTCCTGGAAGCACACCCATTTCCTCAGCATAAACACCTTCAATCCCACGGGATTCCATCAAATGAGCAAAGTGTTCTCTGACTACATCCCAGTTCAGGTTAAGATCACCAAAAACGCTGACCTCCTGACCCCAAAGATTTTCAGAAACCTTCACGGGTGAAGGTCCCAGTTTAACATCGAGCGAGTCGCCCAGACTGTGCGCCGGATCGGTAGACATAATAAGGGTCTTATACCCCATGTCTGCTGCTTTAAGCGCTGTGGCTGCAGCAACAGAAGTTTTACCAACGCCACCCTTTCCGGTGAAAATGATATTACGCATACGTTTTAATGATTCTTATTTTAAGAATTATTGAATAAAGCAGTTTTCTACCAACTTCTATTCCCCGTCAGTTGAGCAACTTGAAAAGGCTTAAGATAATAAAATTTCCATGGAATGGACACGCTGAAATAACATATTACTGTATAAAATACCATGAGAAACAAATGACAACATGGCCCTCTCATACCTGTCACATAACTCAATGTCCGGACTGAATCCAACCCTCATCCTACCGCCTTCGTTTACGGGAGGCATGAGAAGAGCGTTCCTTTTTTACTCTATGACTTTTCAGAACTTTGCCTGCCTTTCCACTCCTGGAATGACGTGATGAAAAACGAGGTCTTTCAAACGACACAACTTCTCTTTCAATTTTCAAACGCTGACCACGTGCAACAGTCATCCGGTGATTAAGATTGTTCAACTCGGCAAGACGCCGGGTACTTGTACCATACTTCCTTGCAATGGAAGCAAGAGTTTCGGACTTCCCTACCTTGTGAATCACGATCTTTTTCTTTACAGAACCATCCCTGCCCGAATCGCCCTGTCCGGAACCGCTGTTATCATTCCCCCCGAAAATAATTAGTTTCTGGCCGGGAGTAACATCAGGATCTTTCAGGTTGTTCCAGGCAATGAGCTGACTGATATAGGTCCGGTACAACCTCGCAATCGAACCGAGATTTTCACCCTGCTGTACAATATGGAACTTTTCTGTCTGTCCTGAAGCACTTTGCACCCCCGAACCTGCATTGAGGCTCTCAACTCGTGCAAGCAGCTGCTCACGTTCAGAAGCTTTCGGTGACTTATATGCATAAATTTCCTGCTCACGTTTCTGGAACTGACCGATATATGGTTTTGGCAGTTTGATAACATTGCCGGTATACCCGGCAGCAGGGATAATGCCGAGCTTGTACTGCGGATTCAGAAACTGGAGATCACGCATCGGCACCCCGATAGTCTCATTAATCTGGTCGAAAGACAAAAGGTGTGTGGTTCTGAGGGTGTCAATATCGTGATACAGGAATCCGGGTTCTACCGGACGGATATTGTGCTCATTATAGAAGTTCATGATATAGTTCACTGCGATAAATGCAGGAACATATCCTCGCGTTTCAGCAGGCAGGTAATCCCATACTGCCCAGTAATTTTTTACTCCGCCGGCTCTCCTGATCGCCTTGTTGACATTGCCAGGACCAGCATTATACGCTGCAAGGGTCAGGAACCAGTCGCCATAAATATTGTAGAGATCCCTTAAATATTTGCATGCTGCCACGGTAGCCTTCTCTGAATCATACCGATCCTCAATAAAGGAAGATGACTGTAAGCCGTACATTTTTCCTGTTCCATACATAAACTGCCATAGTCCTTTTGCTCCTGCAGGAGAGACGGCCGTTGGATTGAGTGCCGATTCAACAATAGCGAGATACTTCATCTCCAGGGGTATATTGTAGGCATCAAGTTTTTCCTCAAAAAGAGGGAAATAAATTTTCGTGAGCCCAAGGATTTTTGCTGTCATATTTCTCTTGTCGACAGCATAAATTCTTATAAATCCTCTGACATGATCATTAAAGACCAGATTAAACGGGGTTTTACGGGCAAGCTGGGAAATTCTTGAGGCATAGACTGAATCGCTGTACTGAGGCACAAAAGTGGCGGGGAATCCAAACTTTTCGCCCTCTTTCGAAGGAGCAGAAAAATGTTCATCCTTGAAATAGGTTGCATTGACAAGACTGTCAAGAATATCTGAAACTGAGGACTTGGGAAGCGATCCCCTGATAGCTGTCACAGTATCTGCAGCATGAAGCGGCAGGGCCGGAACCAGAAAAACAAGAGAAAAAAGCAACACGTTGAACATCGCAAAGGCGCTTCTGACAACCTTCAGGACGTCGTGATTACAAGTGGAAGCTTCGTCCACCCTGCTCTCAATCCGCTCACTACGATTATTGGAAATACCCTTATTATAAACCCTTATTTTCACAAGCGGCACGTTCATTAAGAGAGGAAATACGAAACGATCAATGCTGAAACAGCAACAATTAATCTTGAAAAAGTAACAATAAAAACCGTTCCTGACTAATAGAATAATATTTTACGCATATAATATCGATAAACAACCGTATCAGTAAGTAACCTTCCAGAGAAAAAGGCCGCTCGCCAGAGCAGGTTTCAGTGAATGTGATATAACCCTTGAGTCAAGTATCCTCTGGAACTCTTCGGCACTAAGGGTACCCTTTCCAGCGCATATCATTGTATCAACAAGATAGCGCACCATGCTTCTTAAAAAACGGTTTGCTGAAATCTGATAGACCAGATAGCGGTCATATCGGTACCATTCGCTGGCCGTAACAGTACAGATACGGCCTGGATTATCTCTGTCTTCTTTTGAAAAAGCTGAAAAATCGTGGGTACCGACAAGCGACGCTGCAATCTGCTGCATGACCTCAATATCAGGCTTACCAAACGAACATCCAGCAAACCGGCCATAAATCGCTGATGGTTCTTCAAGAAGAAAATAACGGTACTGCCTCTCTTTTGCACTGTGACGTGCATGAAAATCATGAGAGACCTCCTCCGGGTCACTTACTCTGATGCTTCTGGGTAAAACCGAATTCAGTGAATGGACAATTCTGGGAAGCTCCATACTGGAGGCAGTTAAAAAATTTGCTGTCTGAGCCTTGGCATGAACTCCCTTATCAGTCCTCCCTGCTGCTGCAAGAGAGATTTTTTCCTGCAGAATCATCCTGAGGGCAGCTTCTATCTCTCCCTGTACTGTTGTAATCCTGCCGGATTGTCTCTGCCATCCGGCAAAGGATGTACCATCATATTCAACGGTAATTCTGATGTTCTTCATAAATACAAATGCCTCGCCATGCCCACTTATTTTTAATTTACTTCACCAATCAATTTTCTGAGCTTTTCGTTGAAAAAGCGGGTACTTCTTCATAAGAGTATTAAAATCTTTACGTTGGTTACTCTATAATAGTTATCTTCCCGTTTTCTTCGCTAATAACAATAAGATCACACGTTGCAGACAACTCACCTGGCATCGCTTCTCCATGCGCTGAAAAGCCTGGATACGCAGTCACCCGCAGGGCCATACAGGGTTCCCGGAATCTGGACCGGAAAAAATAACGGAATCGAACAGGTCAATCCCGCAGAGTACTTTACAACAATAATTGAAAGCATTCTCGAAAGCACTCATGCCGAAATTGCCCGGCAACATCATCCGGACTGGAGTGCGGCTGCGGTAGTATACAATCTGTTCATTCGACTTACCACAGCTTTTGACCATAACGGAGATGGAACAATCGCTACTCAACCGCTTGAATGCGGTTTCAGGGAAACCGGTACCTTCCTGAAAGCAATTGCACTCCTGCCGTATATAAAAAATCTCGGCGCAAATGCAGTCTATATTCTTCCAGTCACTGAAATTGGTTCTCAGGACAAAAAAGGATCATTAGGTTCCCCTTATGCCGTTAAAAACCCAAGAAAGCTGGACCCGATGCTTGACGAACCAGCACTCGGTCTTTCTCCCGAAATCCTTCTCAAGGCATTTGTCGAGGCTGCTCATATCCTTGGGATTCACGTTGTGCTTGAGTTTGTCTTTAGAACGGGGTCTATGGACAGCAGCTGGATAAAAGAACATCCTGACTGGTTCTACTGGATCAGAGATAATGAGAATACCCGCAATTACGGACCTCCACACTTTGATCCCGATACACTGCGATGGATTAATGAAGTGGTCGAGCGCCATGAGATGCACAATCTTCCTGCCCCCTCTTCCGAATACCGTGCACAATTCGTCTCCCAGCCGGTGACTGTGCATATTCGAGATGGAAAATATCAGGGTACCGACAAGGACGGCAAACTCTGTCGAATAGCAAGTGCTTTTTCCGACTGGCCGCCTGATGACCGGCAACCGGCATGGACTGATGTGACCTATCTGAAAATGCATAACAATGAAGCGTTCAACTACATTGCCTACAATACTATAAGGATGTACGACAATGCACTTGACAATCCGGAAAATAAAAACGCCGCACTATGGGATGAAATTTCGGATATCATACCAACCTATCAGGAGCTTTATGACATTGACGGCGCCATGATCGATATGGGCCATGCCCTGCCCTCCGAACTGAAAAAAATTATTGTACGGAAAGCCCGAGAAAGCAAACCTGAATTTGCCTTCTGGGATGAGAATTTCAATCCGACACCTGAGATCCGCAAAGAAGGCTTCGATGCCGTATTCGGCTCACTTCCATTCGTCATCCATGATATTGTCTTTATTCGTGGATTATTGAACTACCTTAACAAAACCGGGGTTGCACTGCCGTTTTTCGGTACCGGTGAAAATCACAATACACCAAGAGTCTGCTTCCGTTATCCTAGGGAGGAAGCGGGAAGAAACTTCTCGGCCTTTATCTTCACACTCAGTGCCGTACTGCCCGCCATTCCTTTTCTGCAGTCGGGCATGGAACTCTGTGAATGGCATCCGGTAAACCTCGGACTTAATTTCACCGATGAGGACAGGGATCTCTATCCTTCAGAAAAGCTGCCCCTCTTCAGTGCCTTCAGCTATGATTGGGAAAACTGTAATGGTCTTCTCCCTCTAAACAGCTATATCAGGCAAATTCTTGATATCCGGAAGCGCTATCTCGACCTTGTTCAGTGCGGAGAGAGGGGTTCGATATCCATCCCCTATGTATCCGAACCCGAACTTTTCGCCGTAATGAGAACATCCGCCGGCCGATCACTGCTTTTTATCGGAAACAGCAATCTTCATCATGCAAAAACCGGTACTCTTGAATTCAGCATGAACGATATCTCACTGTACGACCTGATCAGCGAAACATCATGGCCGATCGACGAACACAAACTTGAAGTGACCTGTAGTGCAGGCCAATGCATGCTCTTTGAACTTCCACCGGAGGTTTAAAGAAAAAATCAGCGAAAAACGTATCTTTCACAATTTTTCATTAACCAAACAATTATCCCACTATGTCTATTCTCATTGTCGGCTCTCTGGCCTTTGATGACATCGAAACGCCTTTCGGAAGTTCTCTCGACACGCTTGGCGGATCATCCACCTACATTGCGCTCTCGGCAAGCTATTTTGACGACAAAGTAAAATTGGTCGGCGTCGTTGGCTCTGACTTTGAGGATAAACATTTCGACCTGCTGCATTCCAGAAACATCGACACCAAAGGAATCAAAAAAGTTGAGGATGGTAAAACATTCCGCTGGGCCGGACGCTATCATTACGACATGAATACCCGTGACACGCTCGACACCCAGTTGAACGTTTTTGCGGATTTCGATCCTCACGTACCCTCAGAGTACCGTGATTCTGAATTTGTCTGCCTCGGCAATATCGATCCGGAACTGCAGCTTAAAGTTCTCGACCAGATCAGCAAGCCGAAACTGGTCATCTGCGACACCATGAATTTCTGGATCGAAGGAAAACCTGAAGAGCTCAAAAAAACTCTTGAACGGGTTGATATCTTCATCATCAACGACAGTGAGGCCAGAATTTTAAGCGGTGATCCAAATCTTGTTAAATCAGCCCGGATCATTCGCAACATGGGACCAAAAACCCTTATCATCAAAAAAGGCGAACACGGAGCTCTCCTCTTTACCGATAACGGAATCTTTGCCGCTCCGGCATTCCCGCTCGAATCCATTTTTGATCCGACCGGTGCCGGTGATACGTTTGCTGGAGGTTTTATCGGGCACCTTGCACGATGTGGAACCATTAATGATCTTGAAATGCGCAGAGCAGTTCTTTACGGAAGCGCCATGGCAAGTTTCTGCGTTGAAAAATTTGGTACCGAAAAAATTGCAGCTCTGAATATGCTTGACATCGAAGACCGCTTCCAGAGCTTCCGTGAACTTTCACGAATCGACGAATAAATAAACACGAGGCATAGAGAACCATAGAAAGGTCAGCGGCACCGGAAAGAAACATTTAAGGGAAATAAGCATGGATCAGCTCAACATTCTTGATTACAGTTTCATCCTCGGATACCTTCTCCTGACGCTGGTTATTGGACTGTGGTTCTCTTCCCGCGCTTCGGAAAATGTCGATGAGTTTTTTCTTTCCGGACGCAAACTTCCCTGGTGGATTGCCGGTACCGGAATGGTCGCGACAACCTTTGCCGCAGACACACCGCTTGCCGTTGCCGGATTTGTAGCCAAAAACGGCATCGCCGGCAACTGGGTATGGTGGACGTTTGTTTCAGGAGGTATGCTCACGGTATTCTTTTTTGCCAGACTCTGGCGACGCGCAGAGATTCTTACCGACCTTGAGTTTATAGAACTGCGATACAGTGGAACTGCTGCCAGATTTCTCCGGGGTTTCAAGGCTGTCTATTTCGGTCTCTTTATCAACGCAGTTATTATTGGCTGGGTTAATCTGGCCATGTTCAAGATCATCAAAATCATGGTACCGGAGCTAAATCCGGAATGGGCCATTATTGCGCTTGTCCTGCTTACCACCTTTTATTCCGGTTTATCCGGACTTTGGGGTGTCTCCATTACCGATGCCGTTCAGTTTGTCATCGCCATGGCAGGTTGTATCATTCTCGCTGTACTTGCTGTTCAATCACCAGTCGTCGTCTCAGCCGGTGGACTTACCAAAGCACTTCCGGGATGGATGTTTGACTTTTTCCCGTCATTCGGTGCGGAATCAAGCACCTCGGCCTCCGGCGCTGCCGCACTTCCCTTTGCATCTTTTGCAGCCATGGCATTTGTCCAGTGGTGGTCTTCATGGTACCCTGGCGCTGAACCGGGTGGTGGCGGGTATATCGCCCAGCGCATGATGAGTGCTAAAAACGAGAAACACTCTCTGCTTGCAACACTCTGGTTTACTGTCGCCCACTACTGCCTGAGACCATGGCCCTGGATCATTGTCGGTCTCGTCAGCCTCGTGATGTTTCCACATCTTCCGATGAATCAAAAGGAGGACGGATTCGTCTATGTCATGAAAGCGGTTTTGCCTCCCGGCCTTAAGGGCCTGTTGATCGCAGCTTTTCTTGCGGCTTATATGTCAACGCTCTCTACTCATCTCAACTGGGGCACGAGTTATCTGATCAACGATTTCTACAAACGATTCCTGAAGAAAAATGGCGATGCAAAACACTATGTCACTATTTCTAAAATCACGACATTTCTGACCGCAGCATTTGCCCTCTACATAACCTTCTTTGTACTTGAAACCATCACCGGCGCATGGGAATTCATTATCCAGTGCGGAGCGGGTACCGGCTTTGTCCTTATTCTCCGCTGGTTCTGGTGGCGCCTTAATGCCTGGTCAGAAATCACGTCGATGGTTGCTCCATTTATTGTTTTTACATGGCTGAAAATGTTTACCGCCATTACCTTTCCTTTTTCGATTTTCATCATTGTCGGCTTTACTATTGCTGCAACCCTGATAGTCACCTTTCTGACACCACCAACAGAAACATCACAACTTGAGACGTTCTACAGAACAACAAGGGTTGGAGGAGTGCTTTGGAAAAAAATATCAAATAACCTCCCTGATGTGGAATCCGACACCGGATTCACCATGCTTTTTGTTGACTGGGCCCTTGGCATCATTATGATCTATGCAATCCTGTTCGGCACCGGAAGAGTTATCTTTGGTGATCTTTTTCAGGGGTTGCTTTTCCTCGGAACCGGATGTATAGCGGGAGCTCTTATCTTTGCAGACCTTAACCGAAGGGGCTGGAACAACCTGAACTAAAAAAAAATACATGGCTAAACCCACACTTATCCTTGCATCACAGTCGCCGAGAAGAAAGGATATACTCTCATTAATGCAGATCCCGTTTGAAACACTTGCAGTTGACACTGAGGAAATTTTAGACCCGTCACTCTCTCTTGAAGATAACATCACCAAAATCGCTTTAGCGAAAGCTGAAGCTGCTGCGGCAGTGATAGCTGGTGACAGGCGAAAGGCTGTTATTCTCGCTGCTGATACCGTCGTTGCTAAAGGAAACCAGATTCTTGGAAAACCTGCCGGATTCAATGATGCATTCAACATGCTCAAAAGCCTGCAAAACCGCTCGCACAGGGTCTATACCGGTTTCGTGCTGCTCTTCGGTGAAAAAACCTACACGGAATGTGTTGTTACCACCGTTGAATTTGAGCCGATGACGGACAGCGAAATCCAGCGCTACCTTCTTTCCGTAAAGCCATACGACAAGGCGGGAGCCTATGGTATTCAGGACCCCCTGATGGCCTGTTATATCAAACGAATTGAAGGGTGTTACTACAATGTAGTCGGCCTTCCGCTTTCGAGGGTCAGCAAGGCCTTAAAACCCCTTTTATGCTGATATCCGAACAGGGGGAAACAATGCAACATGCAACGACGGAATATCCCGTCCATGTTATTCTCGGCCCCACAGCATCAGGCAAATCTGCACTCGCACTCGCACTGGCAAAAAAAATCGGAGCTGAAATCATTTCCGCCGATTCGCGGCAGATATACCGCGAGCTTGACATCGGCTCGGCAAAACCTTCAGAGGAATCCCTTCGCGATATAAAACATCATTTCATCAATGAAAAAAATATCGACGAGTCATTTACTGCAGGTGATTTTGCCACTGAAGCACTGGATCGGATTCGCTCTGTACATCTCCGGGGTGTTCGCGCAGTAGTTACCGGCGGCTCCACCCTCCACCTCGAAGGATTACTTGAAGGCTTTGCAGAACTGCCTCCCGGAAATCCTGAAATCAGGAAAAAGCTTCTTCAGGAACTGGAAAGCATCGGAAAAAACGAGCTCTATAAAAAACTTCTCCAGAAAGACCCTCAGCAGGCAGCAACCCTTGACGCCACAAAGACCCAGCGCCTCATTCGAAGCCTTGAAATTATCGAAATATCAGGGCAGAGCGTTACGGAACTGCAGTCACGCGAAAAAAAAGCACAGACAGGAGTCCGTTTTCTTACCTGGGGTCTATCAATGCCCCGCGAAACGCTCTACCACCGCATCAACCAGCGCACGGAGGATATGCTTGCAGCCGGCCTTTTAGCTGAAGCAGCAATGCTCCATCATAAATATCAGACAATGCTTCGGCAGGAAAAATTACCTGCACTGCAATCGGTGGGATATCAGGAACTTTTTCAATACCTTGACGGAAAGATCGAGTTTGCAACTGCCATCAGCCTGATACAACAGCATACGCGCAATTACGCAAAACGTCAGTTGACTTTTTTTAAAAATAGACTTAATGTTACCTGGGTAGACGCTCCTGAAACCGAAAGTGAACGTACCGCGCTATCCGACCGACTGGCACACATGCCCTGAAGCGCTCAAATTAAAGATTCACTGTTTTTTTTACCAACCGGTAATATCATGCCTATCATCCTGACAGAACAAATGCCTTTATTGACACAGAGCTGAGTGCCGCCCGCTCCGGGTTTTTTCCAAAAGGCTAACCAGAAGTACCCTTATGAATTACTCCGTATCGACCCGCAAAGAGTTAACCATCATGAAAATCGAGGAAGAGGTGTTCGATTTTCGTCATGGCGACTCATTCAAGTTGGCAATTGATGAATTGGTGAGCCAAGAGCAAAGCAAAAACCTGATTATTGATTTTTCGCAAGTCAAAGCCATCGATTCCTGTGGCATCAGTTCAATGCTGCTCGCTCACCAACTCTCCAATCAATCACAAGGGCTTGCAATTTTCGTTTCTCTCTGCAAGCAGATCAAAGATCTGCTGAAATTGACGAATCTGGACAAACAGCTCTACATTTTTTCTTCTATCAACGAGGTTATAACACTCATCGAGCCAGCTATGAAAAGCAAACGCGGTGCACGAGGTAAATCTCAAGCACCGGCTTATGAAGCAATCGATGAACTGAGTGATGACCTTGACCTTATTGCAATCCCGGAACTGCATGAAGAACATCTTGATGAACACTTGGTGGAACCTGATGACATAACCGAACAACCAGAGCTCTCCGATCCACTTACAGAAAAAGAATCCGGTTCGAAAAAAAGAGGACGCCCGAAAAAGGCTAATCTGTAGCCCGCTACATAAACACCGAGAGAATTCAACACAGGTTTTTTCTTTCCCCCACTTGCACCATCATCGTCAAGCTTCATAAAGCTTGACGATTACGGCCATTTTACGTATATTCCGATTGAGTGTTTTCCTCCACCCCATGGAGCAGAAACTCTCTGAATTTGCACCATAGGGAGGCCAAAGAACAAAAATTTGTCCACTCATGACACAAATTTTCACTCATTCGGGTCAGAGGGAAAACGGACCGGGACCGGAATCAGTATTGAAAAGGCAAACAGAGTTCCGGGATAACCATTACCCTCCAGTAAAACTTCATTCTCGTGAAGTCATTGACAACTTCAGCAAAAAACAGCTGGAGCAGATCTTTGAGGCCGCAGATATCAAAATCGGGGGTACTAGGCCATGGGACATCCACATACACAACCCTGTCGTTTATCGTCGCACCATAACAGAAGGCAACCTTGGCCTTGGAGAGTCCTACATGGACGGCTATTGGGATTGTGAGGACCTTGAAGAGTTTCTTTTCCGGCTTATCAGTTCAAAAGCCGATGAGAAAATAGTTGCGCCGGTAATGTTCATAGGAAAATGGATCGGCAAAACGTATAACCTGCAGCGTCCATCAAGAGCATACACTGTTGGTGAAACACATTACAATACCGGCAACGACCTCTTTAAGGCAATGCTCGACAAACGGATGATTTACAGTTGCGGATACTGGAAAGAGGCTGACACTCTTGATGAGGCCCAGGAAAAGAAACTTCACCTGATTTTCGACAAGCTGCAGCTTCAGTCAGGAATGCGGCTGCTCGATATCGGTTGTGGGTGGGGTGGAGCTGCCCGGTTCGCAGCTGAACAGTATAATGTTTCAGTTACCGGCATAACCATTTCAACCGAACAGGCAAAATTTGCACGAGAACATTGTGCAGGAGTGCCGGTAACCATTGAGCTGAGCGATTACCGCAAGCTGCAGGGTTCCTTCGACAGAATATATTCGATCGGCATGTTTGAACATGTGGGATATAAAAACTACCGCAACTATTTCGACCTTATAAGCAGATGTCTGAAACCGGATGGTTTAACCCTGCTGCATACCATAGGCAGTAATGCTCCCAACACCAATGGCGATTCATGGAGCTGTAAATACATCTTTCCAAACTCGATGCTTCCGTCAGCAAGCCAGATCACGAATACCTATGAAGACCTTTTTATACTCGAAGACTGGCACGTCTTCACTTATGACTACTCTCTGACACTCAAAGCATGGCATGAGAACTTCGAAAAACAGTGGCCGGTTCTTCGAGCCAGCTATTCTGAAAGGTTTCATCGCATGTGGCGGTACTATCTTCTGAGCTTCTCCGGTGCTTTTCGTTCCCGTTCAATTCAGCTGTGGCAGGTGCTGCTTTCAAAAAACGGCCTGCAGGGCAGGACAAACATTGCCCGGTAAAAAGGTGATTCACTGGTAGAGCAGCTTAACTGGAGTTGTCCGGCTGAACTGCTCTATCTGCCTCCGGCTCTCCTTCATAATATCGTCAAGCGGTACTTGTTTGCAGATCATCTCCCGGAACAGCGGAGTACCTGCAAGCCTGTCGAAGAAAATATTTCCGTTTTTAAGACCTGTTCTCTCTGGATAGAGTCGCTGCAGGGCCAGAAGAAGCGCAGTTCCGGTTTTGAAAGGGATGAATGTTTTTCTATCTGTTATTGAAAGCTTCACTCCCTCGCAGCGTTCACCCTTGAACTTGCCCGACAATGGCTGAAAAGAAACGGCATCAATCACAATACCAGGCAGCTTGTACTCTTTGAGAGCATCCGCAAGTTCCCGCCCATTGATAAACGGTGCACCACACTGCATGAACGGTGCATCTGTCCCGCGTCCTTCGCTGACAGTTGTCGCTTCAAGAAACACCGTTGCAGGATAAACTATTGCCGTTTCAATACTTCTGATATTGGGTGAAGGAGAGATAAACCGGAACCCTGGGTACTCATCGGCAAACCTGTCCCGATTGTACCCGGACATCGATATCACTCTCAGATCAAGTCGTTTAAATTTTTGATCTTTCAACAGCATTGCAATCTCACCAACCGTCATTGAATGAATAAAAGGAATATCGACAGCGCCTACAAATGATTCATATCCCGGCGCCAGCATGAATCCTGATGGAGCCAATGGAATAACCGGATTGGGTCGATCCAGAACCATAAAGGGGATGCCAGCCTCCTCACAGGCCTGCATGGCATTGTTCATGGTTGAAATGTAGGTATAACATCGGGAGCCGATATCCTGAAGATCAAAAACAAGAATATCAATACTTTTCAGCTGCCGGATATCTGGTTTTTTTGATGTCCCATAAAGCGAGAACACCGGAAGAGAATCAAGCACAACTGAACCTCCAATCCGTTTACCAGCTTCGATATCTGCAGAAAAGCCGTGCTCTGGAGCCATAATAAACTTCAGTCTCACTCCGCTGCGGAGCATAATGGCATAATTCGCCTCCCCTGTCCGGTTGACACCGGCCACATTGGTAATAAGACCGACCTTCAGGCCTGACAGCTTGAGGAATCCTGACGACTCAAGGCGGTCTATGCCACAGAGTAAGGTTTCAGCTGAAACATGAGGTACAAAAAAAAGAGAGCAGAGAAGAAAAAGTAGAGAACAAAATAATCTCACAATAGTCATGACTCAGAACATCTAAACGAACGTTGTCAAGCCGGAAAGACGCTGTATTTGCATAGCTTCTTAAAATAGCGTCGATAGAAAGCTAAAATACACAGGTAAGGAGAATCGGGATAGGGGCGGTCAGACAACCTGACCGTTCCCACCGGGTCGCAGGCCCGGTCTCCCGGTACCTGCTCCCACACAACGTAGCGTGCAGATTTCCCGCACTACGCTCTTCAGAAGATGGCTCA
>Ga0209697_10001770_pt1 | contig 32501 bp, 27 predicted proteins | sample AliMusrvi5mmetaG_FD_184115 | JGI IMG/M metagenome (GOLD analysis project Ga0209697, IMG submission 184115) | Freshwater lake bacterial and archeal communities from Alinen Mustajarvi, Finland, to study Microbial Dark Matter (Phase II) - Alinen... | ecosystem: Environmental > Aquatic > Freshwater... | reverse complement strand
GAAAGGCGCAAGCCTGACATGCGGGCACTCATCGACTGGCGAGCCGGATGCGGGAAATCCGCCTGTCCGGTTCTGAGGGAGGGGTGGGGCAGTAATGCCCCATTCCTACCTCTATTTGAGGCGAAGCGGCATCTCATCTGCGGCTTACTTGTGCCAGACTACGCGGTTGATGAAATCGGTGTAACTGAGGATGATGCGCAGTACCTTGTCGGAGACATTGGGCATGTGGTAGTCGGCGACGGGCCGGAGGATGCGCTCCTGTCCTCTGGGCTGGGACTGGAGGATCTGGAGAGCCTCGCGGATGCGCGGCCACTCGAGGCCGACCATCATGACCGACGCTTCCTCCATGCCTTCGGGTCGCTCATGGGCATTGCGGATATTGAGAGCGGGAAAGTTGAGGATGGACGATTCTTCGGTGATGGTTCCGCTGTCGGAGAGGACCGCGGTGGCGTGCATCTGGAGGTGGACGTAATCCGAGAAGCCAAATGGCTTGTGCAATTCGACGAGGGAGTCGAGGGCCAACCCACCGGCCTCGATGCGCTTCCGGGTCCGCGGGTGGGTGGTGACAATCACCCGGTGGCCGTACATTTCCGCCAGTCCGTTGAGGACCTGGACCAACTTGGCGAATTGCGCCGGGTCGTCGATGTTTTCCTCCCGGTGCGCGCTGACAAGAAAGTAGGGGAGAGAGGTGTGAAGAGTTGTCGGTTGTCGGTTGTCGGTTGTCGGTAGAGCCTGGGCACCGCGCTTAAGCTCTTCTTTAACTGACAACTGACCACTGACAACAGACAACTCTTCCTTCAGCTCCATCCTCGCCAGCACGTCGGAGGCCAGGATCTTGGGCATATAATGGTGAAGGACCTCGAACATCGGGCTGCCGGTCTTGATGACGCGATCCGGCGGCAGTCCTTCGCGGAGAAGGTAATCGCGCGAAATACTGCTGTAGGGAAGGTTGATGTCGCTGATGTGATCGACGATCTTGCGGTTAATCTCCTCTGGGACTCTCTGGTCGAAGCAGCGATTGCCTGCCTCCATGTGAAACACCGGGATCTTGCGCCGCTTCGCCGGATAGGCGGCGAGACACGAATTCGTGTCGCCCAAAATGAGCAATGCGTCGGGCTGGATGTCGCCGAGAACGGCATCGACCTTGGCGATGATGTTGCCCACGGTCTCTGCTGCACTCGCGCCCACCGCACCAAGAAAATAGTCCGGCTTGCGAATCTCCAAATCATCGAAGAAGATCTGGTTCAATTCGTAATCGTAATTCTGCCCGGTGTGGATGATGATGTGATCGTGATGCCGATCGAGGGCGGCCATCACTCGAGAAAGCCGGATAATCTCCGGACGGGTTCCTACTACGGTAGCTATTTTCATGGGAGAGAGTGAAGATGAAAAACGCATTCATCGGCGTGAGCGGCCTTGATAGCGCTCTGTGAGCGTCGCTGCTAATGAGACGCGCGATTCTTTGGCCGAGACCAGACGCCGCGAGACGCGGCGCCCACGGCCTGCGGCTAGGAAGCCGCAGCCACGCCTGAGCATCAGCACAGCGCTTGAGCTCATCTTCCACGGACCACAGACCACAGACCACAGACCACAGACCACAGACCACAGACCACAGACCACAGACCAACTGACCAACTGACCACAGACAACGGACAACTCTTCCTCTGCTCACAACGCCTCAAATACGGTATCCGGGCGGGTGGGATCGAACGGTTCATTGGCCCACATGACGGTGACCATGTCGGTATCGCCGAGGTTCTCGATGTTGTGTGTGTAACCGGGAGGGATGTCGACCACCTCGAGTTTCTCGCCTGAAACGTAGTATTCGAGGAGATCGGATTGAAGAGTTGTCGGTTGTCGGTTGTCGGTTGTCGGTAGAGCATCCGCACCGCGCTTCAGCTCTTCTTCGACTGACAACTGACCACTGACAACCGACAACTCTTCATCTTCTCTTGCATCATGCGTCTTGACGTCCTGCGTCTTCTTGACCGACAACTCTTCATCCCTCACCTTCCTGAACCGGATCACCCCGCGGCCGCTGACGACAAGGAATTTCTCGTTTTTCGTGTGGTGCCAGTGGTTGCCTTTGGTGATGCTGGGTTTTGAGATATTGATCGACACCTGACCGCGCTCTGGCGACTTGATAAATTCAGTGAAGCTCCCGCGTTCGTCCACATTCATTTTGAGAGGATAGCTGAACTGGTCGGTCGGCAGATACGAGAGATAGGTGGCGTAGAGTTTTTTGCTGAATGCATCCGCCTGATCGGGGATCTGCAAATCCTTACGGCTGCGCCTGAACGATTCCAACATCTCGACGATCCGCCCCAGCGTCACCCGGTACGTAGGAGCGAGAAGGGGAGATGTTGTCGGTTGTCGGTTGGCGGTTGGCGGTAGAGCCTCCGCACCGTCCTTAAGCTCATCTTCAACTGACAACTGACAACCGACAACTGACAACTCTTCCACTTCCCTCAGGAACACCTCAACCACGTCATCGATGTACACCAGCTCCATCTCGCGTGCCGGGTCCGACACTTGAACCGGCAGGTCGTGGGCGATGTTGTGACAGAATGTGGCGACGGCCGAGTTGTAGTTCGGCCGGCATCCCATCCCGAAGACATTGGGCAGGCGATAGATCGACACCTCAGCGCCAGTCGCTGCTGCATAGGCACGAACCTCGTCCTCCGCGTGCCGCTTGCTCACCCCGTATGGGTTGTCGAGCGCCGCCTGGATCGACGACGATAGCACGATCCGCGGCGCACGGCCAATCGCCATCAAGTACGAGCACATCTCCTGGGTCAGCCCGGCATTGCCAGTCTCAAACTCGGCCGGATCCAGCGGCCGGTTGATCCCGGCGAGGTGGATGATCACGTCGGCGCAGTCGAGCGCCGCGCGTAGTTCGTCGCCGGTATTGTGGATGTCGTGACGCAAGAGCCGGACGTCTGCCCGGCGTGCGAGCTCGACAGACAGACTGCGGCCAATAAAGCCGCTGGAACCCGTGATGAGAATGGAGCGCATGAGGAGAGAAAGAGTTGTCTGTTGTCTGTTGTCTGTTGTCCGTTGTCCGTTGTCCGTTGTCAGTAAAAGAAGAGCTGCAGCACAGCGCGCAAGCTCAACTGACAACCGACAACCGACAACTCTTCCTCTTCACTTCTCCAGCTCTTCCTGCACGAACGGAAGTGTCCGGAGCAGGGCCTCCATGGTGGGGAGATCGAGGCGGGCGGTGTTGTGTGAGTTGTAGTCATCGGTGATGCTCACTCGCTCCTGTCCCTCGGAGAAGAACTTGGCGTAGTTGAGGTCGCGATTGTCGGCGACGACGCGGAAGTAGTCTCCCTGATCGTGGGAACGAGCGCGTTCCTCGCGAGTCAGCAGTGTTTCGTAGAGTTTTTCGCCGTGTCGGGTGCCGATCACCTGCATCGGATTGCTGACGTTGAAGACACGTTTCATGGCATCGACCAAGGTGCCGATGGTCGCAGCCGGGGCCTTTTGGACAAACAAGTCGCCCGGCTTGCCATGCTGGAAGGCATAAATGACCAAATCCACCGCATCGTCGAGCGACATCATGAAGCGCGTCATCTCCGGATCCGTCACGGTCAGGGGACGACCGGCCCGGATCTGATCCAAAAACAAGGGAATGACCGACCCACGAGACGCCATCACATTGCCATAGCGGGTGACACAAAACGTGCACCCACGCTCGGCCGCCACATTCGAGCGGGCAATGGCCACCTTTTCCATCAGCGCCTTCGACATGCCCATGGCATTGATCGGATACGCCGCCTTGTCGGTGCTAAGCACCACCACATTCTTGACCCCACAGGCCATGGCAGCGCTCAGGACGTTGTCGGTGCCCATGACATTGGTGCGCACCGCCTCCATCGGGTAAAACTCACACGACGGTACCTGCTTCAGAGCCGCTGCATTGAACACGTAGTCGACACCATCCAGCGCATCCATCAACCCGTCGCTGTTGCGCACGTCGCCAATGTAGAACCGGAGCTTGTCGCTTCGGTAGTGATGACGCATGTCGTCCTGCTTCTTCTCGTCGCGCGAAAAGATCCGGATCTGCGCAATATCGGTCGCCAAAAACCGCTTGAGCACAGCGTTGCCAAACGATCCGGTCCCGCCGGTGATGAGGAGAGTCTTGTTCTTGAACATGAGGGGAGGAGTTGTCGGTTGTCGGTTGTCGGTGAAGAAGACAGAAGACTGGAAGGAAGAGAAATGCGAACATCGAGGCTTCGCCTCAAGAAAACCTGAAAGTTGAAATGAAGATGAAGAGATGACCGGAAGAAGGGCTGAGGACAGAGGTTATACCAGAGACGCAAGCATTGATTGCTAAGGCTAACAACTTTTCTTGCGAGCAGATGTTAAAGACTGCAGGTATTCATTTCCGATTTCCGCTTTCTGCTTTCTGCTTTTCTTAACTATCAGTCTCATCCGTCTTATCAGCGGTAAGAAACTCTTCTGTTCCAAATATTCTTTGGATCAGAATATCCTAATTGAAGATGTTTGAACAGGAGCACACGGAGGTAGGTCAAAATGAGGACGAAAGACGCTCCTTTGACAATACACATTTTGAAGTCAGGTTAAGAAACAAGTGAAGGCAGTGCGCTCCTCTTCCAATCCAAAATCCAAAATCTCCCCACGCCTTCGGCTATGCCAGTTAGGGCTTCGTCCTCAGGCTCCGCCTCTCGCGTTCATTCATCAAGTGTCTCCTCTTATTTCAGTTTTCTGCTTTCAACTTTCTGCTTTTCTTTACGGGCGTATTTCGCCTCGTATATCTCCAGGTACTCGGCGAACCTGGCGTTCTTGTCGAAGTGGACTTCCGCTCGCTGGCGGCAGGCGGTGGTATACGCGGCCTTGCCACGCGCTTTCACCGTCGCGATGGCCAACAGCAGGGACGAGAGGTCACCGCGCTTCACGACGATGCCAGTTTGCTCGTCGATGCACTCCGGGCTGCCGCCCGAATCATACATGACCACCGGCGTCCCACAGGCGAGCGCTTCCAGGTTGGTCGTCGGAAAATTGTCGTCGAGCGTCGGATTGACAAAGACATCCGCAGCGCTGTAGATCTCGGCGAGGGCTCCGAGGCTTGTGGTCTTGGCGATGCCGATGATTCCCGGCGGCAGGTGACGGATCTGGCCATGGCTGAGCCCGACCATCACGATCGCCTCATCCGGCTCCCGCCGCTTGACCAGCTCTAAAAACGTCTGATACCCCTTGCGCTCGCCCCAGACGGCGGCGACCCCGAGCATGACGAACATTCCCCCCAGACCGTGACGCTGCCGAAAGTCGCTTGGCGTGGGCGAAAACACTTCTAAGGCGATCCCATTGGGAATCACCTCCACCGGGTAGTTCTTCAAAAATGACTCCCCGATCAAGCCAGCGAGCCACCGCGACGGGGCGACCAACGTGAGGTCGCGCACACCGGTGAATATCGCCTTCTTATCCTGATAGTTACGCCGTGAGCGGTCGATCAGCCAGCTTCGCGGATACTGCGACTTCTGCGGGCAGTCATGGCACTCACTCTTCCAGCGCTCGCAGCCGATAAAGTCAAAATGGGCGCAGTGCCCGGTGAAAGCCCAGCAGTCGTGCAGTGTCCACACGACCGGCTTGTTGGCTGCTTTCAAATACTCAAAGAGCAGCCCGATGTGGAGGTAGTAGCCGTGAAGGTTGTGCAGGTGAATCACGTCCGGATCCCAAGCCCGGATCATTTCGATGAATGCCTTGGTCGCTTGCGCCGAGCCGAACCCGTGCAAGTCAAAGACCCTGGTGCGGATCCCGTGCTGATAATTATCGAGGATCGTCCCGATGCGAATTGCCTGCCCGCAATGGATCGCCTCATCCCGGCCATAGGCCACCAAGCTCTGATGCCCCTGCGCAGCGAGAATAGCATGCAAGGCGGTAGCGATCCGCCCTGTACTGCCTCTCCCGTACACGGAATTGATTTGCAAGACTCTCATGGCTTATTAGAGTTCATCTGAGGGCAACTGGGTTGGTCTGTAATTATAACTATTTCAAGATATCTTCATCGGCAGCCGTGAGGCGATTCACCCTGCCTCTCTTGGGCCAATACATCAGGTCTAGCAAGCCACTGAGCTGAAAATCGACCACGTCAGATCCCCAGGCCGCCTCGATGTTGGTCCTCTGCAATTGAAAGCGCGATGTGGTGGGTGAGACCACGGCCGTATTTGTCATAAACGAGTATGAGTAGCCCGCAGCCCGAATGATGGCGGCGGCCCTTGAGTGATAGACGTGCTCCTCGCCGCCGACCCAGCAGAAGGACTCCACCGGCTGCCCAAGGCGCTCTTCCAAGATCTCCTTTGCCGTGACAATCTCCCGGTTCAATTGCAAATTCGATGTGGACGCTACCATCCGATAGTGTGACGCGGTGTGGCACCCGATCTGATGCTTTCGTGTCAAGGCCCGCGCCTGATCCCAGGTCATGGCGATTCTCCCGTCGGAGTTGGGCGCGTTACAAAGGATCCGATGCTCATCAGCAAAACGAATTTGATCGGCAGGTGGGGTGTCCATAAAATCAGGCGGCACAAAAAACCATCCAGAAAACCCATATTTCTCCAGCAAGGGCGCAGCCACTTCGGCGTTGCATCGAAGCCCATCGTCAAAAGTAATGATCAGACCCGGCTTCCGCGACTTCCAGCCTCGTCCGGCTAGCAAATTCTCGAGATCCGCCCGCGTCGCCGCCTCAAAGCGCGTGAGAAAATGTTGCAACTGCCTTTCAAACGCGCCCGCTAGGAAACCCGGCGTCTCATGGTAGTTGATCACACGAATGAAGGGCATGCAGGCCTCCAATGCGCGAAAAGCGAGCCTGTTGAGCCCGCTTCTCTTCGCAAAAATCGATACAATCTGCTTTCGTCTTGGAGCTTGGGTGCTCACGGATATGGCTTATAACTAGGGACTAGGATCGGGACAAGACCTCAAGTCCCAATTCAAAAATTTCCGATTTAATAACAATATCATTTGCTCTTCAAAGACCTTAATGCGCCTTGGTGTGAGTGGCGCACAGCCTGAGGCGAAATTCTCAATGGGATCTTCACGCGAGCTGTGCCTGATGAAGAATTCGCGTATTTACAAACGATACTTCTTCAAAGCTATCCGAAACCGCGAAGATCTCAAACCCATGATCTTTCAAGCTATTGACTGCTTTCTTGGTCTTGGCTCTGCCATTCTCAACAAATCGATCGTGAAATTCAATCAAAATCTGATCTATAGATATACCCGAAGTCAAGATATCCTCAATCACGTCATATTCGGCTCCTTCGATATCCATCTTCAGGACATCGATGTGCGTATGTCCGAGTTCTGAGGCAATATCTGAGATTGATTTCATCTGAACTGTCACCTTCTCCTTGAGATCAACATTGCTTTGAATAAGAACACTACCAGAGACATGCTTTGGATTAATTGGAAGATAGAAATCAACAGGGCCAGTCTTGGATCCTATTCCATAGTCTGAGAAATGGAATTTAGCTGGCGGATTACTTCCTTTTACCCACCTAATCGATTTTGGCGTTGGATCAAATCCATATACATTACAGTTGTGATATTTGCATATATCCATGTCGAATGAGATATATTCGCCAATCCCGAATGAATAAACGATAGAACTTTCGTTTAGCAAATGGCAGCATACATAGAATCCTCCGTACGTATTCCCATACCAAGCGTTTGCACATATCACTCCCACTTCACGATGACTTACTCTGCCAGTTGATTTCAATATCAAATGATTGATTGCCGATCTAATTGTTCTGATATATCTTTTCATTAGCTCTTATTTTAATTAATGCGTAAATCATTTTCTCCCATACAGGGCCAAGTACTCCGCGAATCTGGCGTTCCTGTCGAAGTGATCTTCCGCTCGCTGGCGGCAGGCGGCGGTATACGCGGCCTTGCCACACGCTTTCACTGTGGCAATGGCCGACAGCAGGGACGAGAGGTCGCCGCGCTTTACAACGATGCCCGTTTGCTCGTCGATGCACTCCGGGCTGCCGCCCGAATCATACGTCACCACCGGCGTCCCGCAGCCGAGCGATTCCAGGTTGGTCGTCGGAAAATTGTCCTCCAGGGTCGGATTGACAAAGACGTCTACGGCGCTGTAGATCTCTGCGAGCGCGGCGAGGCAGGTGGTCTTGGCGATGCCGATGATGCCCGGCGGCAGGTTTCGGATCTGAGCGTCGCTGAGCCCGACCATCACAATCGCTTCGTCCGCTCGTAGCCGCTTGGCAAGCTCCACAAACGTCTGATACCCCTTGCGCTCGTCCCACACGGAGGCGACGCCAAGCATGACGAACCTTCCCTCCAAGCCGTGGCGCTTCCGAAAGTCCCCCGATGTGGGCGTGAACGCTCCTAGGTCGATCCCATTGGGAATGACCATCACTGGGTAGTTCTTTAAAAAGGACTCCCCGACTAAACCAGCCAGCCACAGCGACGGCGAAACCAACGTGAGGTCGGGCACTTCGGTGAAAATTGCCTTCTTTTCTCGAAAATTCCGCCGCGATCGGTCAAGGAGCCAGCTACGCGGGTACTGAGACTTCTGCGGGCAGTCATGGCACTCACTCTTCCAGCGCTCGCAGCAGCAGTAATCAAAATACGTACAGTGACCGGCGAAAGCCCAGCAGTCATGCAGCGTCCACACCACCGGCTTGCCGGCTTCTTTCAAATACTCAAATAATCGCCCGATGTGGAGGTAATAGCCATGCAGGTTGTGCAAGTGAATGACGTCCGGATCCCATGCACGGATCTTTGCGATGAATTCCACAGTCGCCCGTACCGACCCGAAACCATGGCTGTCAAAAATCCGTGTGCGGGCCGCGTGCGCATAAATGTCAATCGACGTCCCGATTCGAAAAGTGTCGCCGCAGGCACTGGCTTCATTTCGACCGAAGGCAACCCGGCTCTGATACCCTTGCGTCACAAGGATCGCGTGCAGATCTGTCGCGATCCTCCCGGTGCTGCCTAGTCCACAGACTGTATTGATTTGCAAAACCTTCATCAGTTTTATCGATGTGCTGAAATTAGTTCTGTATCAGATAATTGAACCGATCCCTCAATATACATCGGCCTTTCAGCGTAGATGGGACAGGTCTCAGGGACAGAACCCTGACGTGCGATCCCTGAGAAATTCCTCCCAGAGAGAATCATCAGCGAGTTTCCCATCCAAGGCACGCCTGATCAGCGCTGCTTGGCTAGTGGGATTATAGAACCGGTCAACCACTTCATGGCAGTTGGCCCTGATGACTTGTCGGTCACGAACTGTTCTAATCCAGCCACGGATGCATCGAGCCAGATCCTTACTATCACCATGGGCAAAATGAGCCCCATTAAAGCCCGGGATAATGGACTCCCACTCGGGCCCCTGATCATTTGGATCATCGTGGACAATAACTGGTGTACCATAGGCAAGGCTGTGAATAGCGGAAAGTCCAATGCTGCCCGGCATGACTAATAGATCTGAAGCCATGAAAAAACGGGCAAGCAAAGCCTCATTGTAACAGGCACCGTAAAAGTGGACGCTCAAGTTGCGTCGCTGAGCGTAAGACTCCAAGGCCGTCCTGTGGGGTCCATCACCAACCAGCAGCAGATTCACCGAAAATCCTTCATTCTGAAGTAGATCCAATGCCTCAAAAAGAATCTCGAGCCGCCTCATGGGGATGAGGCGTCCGGTACAGATCAGCATAGGGCGTGTATGCTGCGCTGGAAACAACGTCTCTCGAATGCCTAGCAATTCCTCTTCCTTGACCGACTCACGAGCCGCAATTTGGGCGGTGTAATCCAAACTGTTATAGATGACATGCATGCGCTCTTTCTTGAATCCGAATTGAATACCAATCTGCTTGGCGTGGTGACCGTAGAGCAGCATCCCATGAGCCAGTCGATAAAAGGCGACTCTGATGTACCGCTTGATTCCACGATCCGGCTCAGTCCAACCGTGTGACCAAAAATACACACGCTTCCCGGTGAGTCGGGCAAACCCTGCCGCAATCCATGTGCTAATATTATAGACCTCTCCGAGAAAGATAATCGACCCAATACCAGAACGCAGTGCCAAAGCAATTGTCCGGGACTGTAAGATCCATCGACCAAAAAGGAAGCAATGGGTTGTCGCTAGAAACGTGGTTCCTGCAGGCACCTCCCAGCACTTGATTCCGTGTGCTCCTGGATCCTTCACGCTGCCCACGAACATAATGTCGTATTCGTCGCTATGCATCAACTCACGAAAAACACCAGTCCGATAATGAGCGAGAAAGGTGTAAACTACAGGAACTAATGGCTTGGGAATGACGTTCACTTTGTATTCTGAGAATTATGAATCAGGCTTCACTATGCATAAATACAGCTGCACGATCCGAATACGCAATCAAGAATCAAATCGATGTATGTGATCACGATCGGCACAAACAACCCTGCCGAGCATTAGTGCCCTAGGTTTGAGACATCCGAAAAGCCACGCGACCCGTGTGATAGCCCTGCACACGTAAGTAAGTCGCTTGAATCCATATTTGTAACGGATCAGAACCTCAATCCGTCGCAAAGGGTTTGGAGCCCAGGCGCATCGCACCACTCTATTATCAATTAGCCGCCAGTTCGAATCTTCAATATTTACAGCGCTGCGTTTGATATCGTGTAATTTAGTATTGGCAATTACGTCTTCCTCAGAAATCGTCTTGTTCACCCCCTTCACATGGGAGTAATCGTGGTATTGATGCACCACGTGAATGGACCAAGTTGCATCGATAATTGGAATATTCCTACGAAGGCAATAAGCAACAAGGGCGGTATCATAACCGCCCCGACCGACAATTAGTCTTGCCAAGCCTTGCCATGCACCTCGGCGAAAAACAAAATAGTCATGTCCAGTAGAACCGTGAAGTTGTGCTTGTCCGGCCAAATAATTGCGCACGATTTCGTCATTCCATGATAGAGCGGAATGATTAAAAACGGCATCTTGGGTGAGATCAATACGCTGACCAACCATTAGAAATTGAGTAAACTCGACAAGCTTGACTTTAGTGACAAAGTCAGGTGGCAGAAGTATATCTCCATTGAGATATACTTGAATCTCGTGCTTCGCATAAGTAGCGGCATGTTCAGCGAGAGCTGAAAAATCGGGCACACCCTTTTCGTTTGCGCGAATATCAATAATATGCTCGGCACCATAGTGAACCGCCCGCTCTGCAATACCTTCACCGTCACCATATATAATGATCTCAAGTGAGGGATCAAGGGCCCGCCAATTGCAGAGTGCCTTTTCCTGAATCTCGATAGCGCCTCCCTTGAACGGCTTTAGACTGGTTAATAGAGTTATCATAGAAATGATGGCATTAAGGCCCCGGTGCAAGCCGGGATTGTGGATTTTAAAGGGATTTTTCAGGATCGGTTCCGCACGATGGTGCCGGATTGAGAGTTTTTAAGAACTAACAACATTGAAAACGTGATGGGCAATGCACGTGGTACCATCGGCCGGGTGTGCCGCTGGCGCGACGCAACAAACCAGATGGCCCGCTGGATGGGCGTGGCCCTGATGCGGGCTCAGAGTGGCTTCAGGCGGGTGCGCTGACATGCGCAGCCGGGTCAAGGCCGCACTCGCCCGGCCCTGAGCGCCCTGCAGCGGCGGTGTCCACCGCCGGAAAGTCGGCCACGCGAATCCGCACCTCCGACGAGCTGGGCGCGGGCCCATTGATCCCGCCTGCCGGCGGTCCCCGGCGGGCTGTCGCTGCGCTCCAGTCTATCTCTCTCCGTTCGGTTCTCGCCGCGGTCCAACTTGGCCGACTCTCCCCTAATCACTTGCCACCTGCCGCAGCGGGGCGGCCCGGCAACCCGTGTCGCGCAGCCCGTCTCCGGCGCCTCGTCGCTCCGCTCCTCAGCGCCGGAGACGGGCTGCCAGGGCGGGCGGCGGCTTTCTTCGCCGCCGCCTGAAGAAAAATCCATGCCAACAAGCACGCAAAGAACTAAGTGTCTCCCCGTTAGCCAGCCCTGCGGGCTTCTAGCAGATTAACGGAATTCTGAACGCCCCCTTCTTGAGGGTTGGATCACACATCTTTCGGCAGCTTGCTCTGGTTAAACAAGCACTTTGTGGGAATATCTGGCGATTTGCTCAAAAGTCATTCGCAAGATCCATCTAGCATCTGAAATTCCATCCGCGTGTTCGTGGCTCTTCCGTGTCTTTAGGCAAGCACTTATATGTTTCAGGAGAAGAAGAGGTTGCATTCTCGGCCGCCCGGCTTGCAAGGATAGATCCGCAGGAATAATCTCGCTTTCGGAAAATGCAAGCCCCGGATGATTGGGTGTCTGATTTTCGATAAATTTCTGGTCAGCAAGTCGGAGTGCCTTCTTTTACTTGGCATGATTCTCCAAATCTGAGTCTATGGAGGTGTTAATCTCAGGGAAGGAAATTGCTAGGGATTTGATTTCATCGAGATATTCTCGAAAGTCTGTATCTGGATCAGGGAGTTGAAGGTATGGATTTCTGAATGAACACTCATCCGAAGCAGGTGATATGATTTTGCTAGCAAATGAATCATGACCCACCTGCAGGCAAGCTTGAATACAAATAGTTATCAAGCAATAATAGATATATATTCGAAATTCAGAGTCTCAAGGCGTGATTCATAATGATAAGATGATTTTTCGGACAGAGGCCAGCTACGCAACCTACCCGAACCCCAACCACCTACAGATTTTGCGGATGTGCGCCAGAATAATGCGGCCATCTGAGTTAGATTGAAGTGAGACCCCTGGGGAGAACAGAGGTGTACTATCTATTACGCAGAAAGATACAGTCCACTTGTAAGACTCTAGCAGTAGTCGATTCAACCAGCACATTTTCGAATGAACAGGGAGAAAATCCAAAACTGCGCAAATACGCAATTACGTCTTCAATCAGTGGCCCATCTTCATACACTTCTACCATTGAGAGTTCCAATTCTATGGCAGCAAACTCGCGCAATAGTAAACCGGACCCATCGAGAACCTGCTTTTCAAATCCTTGGACATCAACTTTAAACCATGAAGGAGAGTCAATAATCTCGCTAGGGGTTGCTAATGAATCGAGTCGAGCGACACTAACAATCTCAACGCCCTGATAAGAAGACCCCGGACTGGCTCGCTTGTGGACCTCTGACATGCCGAGAAACGAACTGCTGGTGAGATGTTCTGAAACGTTTATAGCAGCTTCCCCACTTTCTCGCCCCAGTGCAGTGCGCTTGATCTCCCAATTACCATCCAAATTCGCACATTTCCTCAACTTCTCAAATGCAGTTGCAAGCGGCTCAAATGACACTATAGCCCCCCTGTATCCATGCATCCGCAGTTGACGTCCGTAGCCGCCGTCATGGGCTCCGACATCATAAACTTTCTCAATTTTGAGATCATCCATAAACTGAGCACGTCTGAGACAGGAGAAATTGCACGCACTATATCTTAAATAATCAATACCCACAGCACGGGCAATTTGATGGCCAAATTGATTTATTATATTCCGAAATTTCATTGTTTATAGTGTCTTATTGATTATGCTAGATTTGAGTTTGGGCTACTAAACATATCAAAGATCTATCAGTGCATTCGACGGTTAATAACTACATCCTGAAAAATTATTCGGAGTCTCTCAGAAGCAATCTTTCCGTCGTGTAGTTCAGCAGCTAATCGTTTGGCAGTCCTCCCTAATTTCTCACGAAGTATCTCAGAATCCATCAACTCTTGCAAGGCGGCTTTGAGGGCAACTGGGTCCCGCTTATCAACTACGATGCCCCAGCCTTCTCGTCGTGCGTACTCAACTGCGGGCAGTCCTGTCGGCGCATATACCAATATGGGTGTTCCAGACGCTAAACAATCGGCAAGTTTGCTTGGCATACTGTATTTCGCCTGATTGATAGACTCTATATCAAAATCATAGCAGATGACGAGAACATCAGCGTTGGCTTGCAAACGAGGCAATTCGGCAAGTGGGCCCGGAACTTCTAGTGAAACTCCAGACGCGATGAGACAGGAACCTGGCACTGATTCTGTATCGAAGGTTGCAATCTTAAAGACAACATTAGCCCTCTCAACCCGTAGAGATTCAATTGCAGTCGCTAGATCGGCCAGACTCTCACGAACCGCCCAGCCCACACGACCCCCATACCGAATGCTAAATGTTTGGCCTGTAGACCATTGACTACGGCTTGCATCTCTGTAGACATCAAGCTCTACTGGCATAGGCAGCCATAGCACTGATCGCTGGTAGCGGTTTTGATATGCCTCAGCCATCTCTCCGCAAATAGCAATGATGCAATCAGCAGCCTGCAGCAGCTCACGAAACCCTACCTCAAAGCGTGAGCGAAGGCGCTTACCTAACCAGCCCTTACGATATTTCGTTCCTGACCAATCATCCATGAAATGCAGCACCATCGGGAGACCTAAGGATTTTTGCAGGCGCTTCAGGAGAATCACCTCACTCAGGCTAGAGCAATGGCCATAGATCACGTCCGCATTGAACTCGCGAGCCCATGTAAGTAGCTGTGGAGATGGCTCCTGTTTGTAAAGAACCTCTCCAGATACTGTATGACGAAGTAAACGTCGCCAAAATATCCGAGCTATGCGGGTGACAATCGAAGGTCTCGGCGCGGGTGCGACAGCCAGTTGCGGTATCGTAGCCACTCGTGGCGGTGTATATGGTCCCAATTGTATCCCCGATTTCAACAGATTGGACAGTTGCTGTATAGGAAACCGCAGTTCACCGATTTGATAGTGCCGTTCGCATCGACGCAAGTCCAGAGCCTCGGGACCGCCTCCGATAGTGGCCAGATTCGCCGCTGGCCAGCCCGTAAAGAGCCGCCCTAGGAATGTACCACTCCCTGAATTTTCAGAAAAATGGACGTTGACAATCAAAACCCGAGGGTAATCGCCATCAGTATTCATGTGTACAAATTTCTTGATTCAATCATATTTTGATAGAGTCTATCATATCCTGAAACCATACGTTCCAAAGAGAACCGTTCTGCGGCATCCTTGGCGGCAGCAGCCCCCATCCGGTGCAACAGATCTGAAGACTGCGCGAGTCGGATTAAACATTCCGCCATGGCCAGAGCATCTCCTGGGGGCACAAGAAAGCCGGTCTCCCCCTCAACGATCTGTTCCGGGATTCCGCCAACTGCAGTGGCTACCGCTGGCGTGCCGCAGGCTAGGGCCTCGGTAATTACCAATCCCCAAGCTTCTGCCTTGGCTGCATGGAGATAGACATCAGCTGCCTGATAACACTCGGCTAGAGCATCGCGATAAGGGAGGAATTCAATCTTCACAGAGCCAACCTGTTCGTCCGAAGCGGCTTCCCCCACCGCGAAAAAACGCATTGACCGGCCACAGACTCTCTCACCTGCCAGGCGAATCGCCTTTCTCATAGTAACGTAATCCTTCCAAATATTGTTTTTAATGCCACTAGCAGCAAACAAGACTACGAACGCATCCTGAGGCCAGCCGAGGATCTCGCGTGCGGCTGCCTTGTCACCGGGCTTGAACACCGACGTGTTCACTCCATTGTTGATGACTTCCAAGTGCTGCACTCCCTCCATCAGGATCGACTGCCTCACTTTGTCCGCCAGCCATTGAGATGGGCAAACTACCGAAAGCTGACTGTGCCGATAGATGGCCTTCTTGCGTTGCCAATTGAATGCGCTAGCGTCACGACGGATGGCAGGGGAAATGTCCAAATCAGGACAGACACCGCAGCCTGTCTTCCATCGCTCACAAGCGAATGAATGCGAACAATGCCCAGCTAACATCCATGCATCGTGCAACGTGATGATGGTGGGCACGGCATGGCTAAGTCCCGGCAATTCACGCAGATCGAAGTAGTCGCCGTGGAGGTTGTGTAAGTGCAGCACGTCAGGATGGAATGGGGCCTGATCTATAAGATGACCGGTTCCTGGGAAATAAAAATCCTCATGCCCGCCCCACCATGCCCACCAGCGCATCGGTGCCGCCAAGTAAGGAATCCATCTCTCGGATATTCGCTGAGCCCCTCGGATGCGACCGGAATATCGATTGATGACTCGAGCCAGGCGCATCCAGAACCTCCCCCAGGTCGATCGGTAGCGATCATGATTGATCAACTGCCCACCAGGCTCCTCTCTTAGTTTACGTCCCGTCAGGATGTGTGATTCATGGCCATTTGCATGAAGTGTTCGATGCAAAGTCGAGCAAATGCCGGAAGCTCCGCCTGGTCCGATCTGTTGATTGACATGAAGAATATTCATCGGCGAAATTACATTCGAGCGCTGCAAATCATCCGGATAAACTCATGCGCATCCCAATCCCTCACGACGAACCGCGGGATCTGAAAGGAGTCCGTCTTTGGACCGATCCGTGCTCTGAAATTTGAGCAGGCATTAAGGAACCCTAGTTTATTTAGAATTTGAATGGTCTCATTATTGTAAGACTGCCGGGTCCCATAGGGATAGGCAAAGCTACTTACAGTCAGACCAATCTTCTCCTCCAAAGTTCGCTTGGAATCCAAGATCTCCTCGCGTTGCTCACGCTGTGTCAATGCAGACAAAAAAGCGTGATTCACTGTATGTGCTCCTATTTCGATGAGGTCACAGGACGCCATCTGCCGGGCCTGCTCCCACGTCATCGCGCTGTGTGTGATCCTTGCCTGGCCGGGATCACCACAAAGTTGGCGCAGTTGCGTCAAAACCTCTTCGCGCTCAACCGGATTAACCGCCCGCAATAGATTATGGATTTCGCGGTGCGCCCGATGGAGCGGTGTCGGGTCTGAGGCGGACAACATATTCCAACCGGCAATCGGTGCGGCAGCACGAGTCTCATAATCTGATCGTTGCATGGACCAAGCAAACGACTCTCGTCCAACCGTGATGCGTAATGGATCAGGGCAGAAGGCTGCCAGCAATAGCAGTCGCTCAAGATCATCCTGCAGATATTCCCTAGTGGTTCCGACAAATCCGCTAGCAAGATAAAATGTAGAAGGTATGCCATACTTCTTTAACAAGGGCATGGCGACCTCGGCATTGTCGGCATATCCGTCATCGAAGGTTAGCGCGACCACTGGCCCAAGGCGCTTGCCTTTCGCTAGATCCTTCGTCATTTGAGAAAGGGATACCACCTTGCAGAACCGCATAAGGGCCAGAAGTTGCTCCTCAAAATGCTCTGGTGTGACGCATAACAAATGAGGATCCTCTGGCAAGCGGGCAATACGATGATACAATAGTACCATAGGCCCCGGCATCAAGCAGCCCCGCACTCGCGCAAATCCCGTCTTTAGCCGCCCTATGCCCCGAATTCTCACAGATGCTTGACCGCCTCAATTGTAATCACTAGTTGATAGTCTGGATCTACCACGTCGAGTTCAGAAGGCGTCAATTCGTTAGCAGAGATTCCTTGCAGTAGACATGTGGCAGATAGAACATTCCCATAGATATTAACTCGTACCGTCCCTGGACCGAATACAGTCTCAAACATCCGGCAAGCGGATAGGCTGGTAAACCGCCAATAGTCTCCCCAACGATCCATATCATATCTGCTAATCTGGCTGATTCCCGTGCCCGTAGCCAAGACTACTCCCCCCGGCCGAAGACAACGAAACCAGGTTTGAACTGCAGCTGGCATGTCATAGAGGAATTGCAGGGTCTGTGTCAGAATAATGCAATCGAAAGCCTCAGTGGGAACCCCTTGTCCGGTCTGCAGGTCACCAATCATGGTTGCTGCGGGGTTGCCGGCAATGGCGTGCAGCACCTCACTTCGAATCACTTGTGATCCTCCGTAACACTTTGTGTAGTGGTTGTCCCCAATCTCCAATACAATTCCAGATATTTGGGCCCTGCGCTCACGCAAAAACTTTTCGATGTAATAGCGATCGATGGCTTGCCCACGATCCAATCCGAATACACGACTAATCGGAGCAGTCCGGCGAAATCCCCCCCAGCGGATACAGCCTCTCGGCGGCCATAGGCAAGCCTTGGCCAGCAAGGCTTTCACTCGGAGTGAGCCTCTAATTAAGGTAGCCTCAGTTTTTCGATATTCTTGACCATTGACCATTGACCATTGACCTCACTGCCCGCAAGCAAGAGCGTATTGGATTCGGTAATGCAATGACTATCCTGGTACGGAGTCTATGCCAGAATGTCTTAGGCTCACCATAGAACATGAATCGGCCATAGTTCACATCAAATACAGCACTCCGAACGACAACCGGTGGATGTTTGAGAGGCCAGTCGAGGCCCTGGACTGGCCGGTCCAATAGTCTACATGCTACATCGTGTGTATGGGTTGCCTCCGCGCCGGACCCAATGTTAGTTATCAGGTTTGACCGAGGAACTATACTTAATCCATTGTTAACCCAACTGGCAAACAACCATTGGTAGTCATATGGGTCGCAGGTGCAGGTCCGATCCCAAACTTCCTCAAAAATCTTATGCCAATATATCCGCTCCAGAGGGGCTAGAAAACTCGACTCAAGTAGTCCAATTCCCTTCGCGACCGGCCATAAGCGCATTTCAGGATCATAGAGATGCCATGCACGCGCCCAAGTTGCGTAGCCCGTTGTCTCGGAATAGCCAGAGAATACATAACTAAAGTCGCTAGATTCCGAATGAACAGTGCAGAAGTTTGCGCCGCTTATTGTCATCACACGGTGATCGTCTGCGTAGTATTGCAACATCTCGGAGCAAAAAGCAAAGAAGTCTGCATTGGGCACGGTATCATCTTCTAAGATAATCGCTCGATCTACATGCGAAAATACCCAACTAATACCACGCGGGATGTTCCCGCGACAACCAAGATTGGTGTCCGAGTAGAGGCGCTCCACCTGGCATGGCCAGTCAATCGCCGCTTCTACCAAGCGGCGGACCTCTAGGCATTGAGCGTGTTCCACTGGATTACGCCCGCCATCCGCAACGAGAAACAACTGATCTGGAGCGTAAGCGCGGATACGACATAATACTTCCAACACACAGCGTCGTCGGAAGAAAATTAAAAGAACCGGGACTATTGGCGTCATCGAACTGCAGCCTTTCATATTATCTGTCATAAGCGTTCTCACAGCCATCCCACAGGATGGCACGGAGGGGCAAGGCGTTGGCTTGGCTGGGCTAGTCTTGGCAAGGGGGGGCGGTTTTGATGAGTTTCAACGATTTATCGCGATGATCGCGGTAGTAATCGAAGGCGTCGTTGAGGGAATCAAACTCTTCGAAGGGGATCACGGCGAGCAGGGCGTTCCTCAACAATGCCAGGTTTTTGGCTCCCTTCGGGTTTCTTTTCGGCCCCCGGTCCTCCCGCCAGTAGGTGGCGTCCCGTTTCCAATGGTTGAGGTTTTCCACACTCCAGTGATCACGGGCCATTGTGCTGATTTGGGCGGCTGTTTTGCTGCCGTATTCATGGGAGGTGCCAAACAGACGGACCGACATTTCGGGCTCGGCTCCTTCTTTCGTCGAGCGGTAGATGCGCGTGCATTTGACGATCTGGGCGATGTGGGGAAACGGGCTGACCTCGGTGTCCACGGGGGCGATGGTAATGTCCCGGATCTCGAATCTGCCATGGCCGCGTTCGAGTTCCCCCGCCAGATCCACGGGGCGGCCGTCGAGCAGTTGCTCGGCGTATTTGTAGTAGTTTCCCTGGTTCTTCTTGATGGCGGAAAAGTTATCACCGCCGAATTCAAAGATTATGCAATTCGTTTTTTTTGGGTGTGCAGGGCGTCGGAGGTGATGGTTGCGTTTTCGAGCATGGCACCGCTTTGCCTGAGGAGTTCCTGCGCCACGGGCAGTTCGCAGTCGTCCTTTTCTCCGCTGTAACTGGCCATGGCGACGGGCCGTCCGTCCTCATGTTTGCATAAGGTGACGATGGCACCGAGGGCGTGGCCGAGGTCCTTGCCGTCTAGGGCGAGGCTTTTGGGGAGCTTGTCCTGATGGACGGCCAGCCATTGGTTGAGCGCGTCGGCGAGGGCCTGGGGATCCACGCCGTTGATGAAATCGTTGATCGCTTCGTAGCTGGGCATGACCAACCGGCCGCCCTCGTTGCGCACGTTGAGGCCGATGGCCTTGCGCTGGCCCTGGCTCAGGGCGCCGCAGCGTTTCCAGATCGCTTTGACGGTCGGCGCGCCGACTAACAAGCCATGGGCGATGAGGCCGAACATGCCGATTTTGGCATAGCGTCTGGAATAGGGGCTGCGGTGGTCCGGGATGTTATAGAAGGCGTCCGACAGGCTGCGGAGGTGCTTGACGGCCAGGGCGCAGCGCGCTCCGGCAACTCCCTCGCAGGTTCCTTTTTGATATATTTCCGGGAGGGGCGACGGGCTGGAAAGAAGTTGTTGGGGGTTTTTATGGAGCGGATAGACCCAGTATTTTTTCGGGCTTTCCTCATCGACATAGAATTCGATTTTATGGCGTTTGAAGCCTTTGCTGAAGCCCAAAGGCGTCCAGTTACTGGCTTTGTAGATGGTGCCTTCGTGAAGCTGCGGATCGCTGAAGCTCTCGGCGAGGAGGGGACGGTATCCGTATTTTTCCTCGAAGTGGTCGGGGAGTTTGCGCAGGCCGAGCCCCATGCAGCGGGTGGCGAGGTTGGGTTCGCGCCGGGATTCCAGGACGAGAAATCTTCTGAGCTGGGTGACGAGTGGCAGGCGGCTTCCTCTGGTGAGCGGATCCCAGTCGATCCATTCATCGCGATCCTTGAGCCTCAGAGCCGCTCCCGACCAACAAAGCACGGCGCAAAGCACCGGGTAGCCGTCGTCCGAACCGGTCTGGTAAATCCCTTGCCAGATGGTGTTTCCAGCGGGTCGTCCGGCTTTGAGGTAGTGCTCGTCGTTGAGGGCGGCACGCAGTTGGCCGATCTCGAATTCTGTAGTGGCCTGCCTGATTTCGAGGCTTTGATTGACGGAATCGAGAGGCGAGCAGATATGAATGGGGTTGATCACCCGCCTAACTTGGTCATTTTAGGGCCAAAGTCTAGAAAAAGTTGAAAAATCCTTTTGAAATAAGCATCTGACGCTCTGCCAGGCGACCGCCCTGGATGGCATGACCAGGGACTAAAAATAGGCTGGTGTTAGATTGAAAATCCTGCCACTCGGTAGGACGTTATGAACAACAAAACACCAGCCCTCAGCAACGTATTAGTTCTAAAGCAGATTCTCAACCTCATTCCTCGCGGAATGATCAGTCGGCACGCCCTTGAAACGGGTGTGGAGGGCAAGGCCAGAACATTCAGCGTGTTAAGTCACTTCTCCGCGATGCTCTTCGCCCAGCTTTCCCACGCCATAGGTCTCAACGATGTCTGTGACTGGCTGCGACTCAAATCCGCTGCTCTCACTGTCATCAAGGACCAGATTATTGTGCTCAAGGGCAAGCACAAAGGCATGCAGGTCAGGCGGGTTGAGGCTTGGGTAGAAGTCGATGAAGAATGGCGCGTGATGGTGTTCCTAACCAACAATTTCGTGTGGATTCCTAGCTCGGTGTGTGATCTCTATCGGCGTCGCTGGGACATCGAGGTTATCTTCAAGCAGGTAAAGTGAGGTGGTCCCCGGGCTTCGGCCATAGAGTAGCTAAACTAAGCTATGGTGGTTAGGGGCGGGGAAGATGTAGTAGTGCACAGGGGCAGAGTCAATGACTTTTTGGAAGGACGGCGACAAAAGGTTCCGAAATTGGGTGGACGAAACGTAGGCGAAGCACGCCACGGAGCGTAGCGGAGTGGCGTGCTTCGCCGGAGTGGAGGCTGCCCAATTTCGGTCGGCCGGGGGGCGGGGCGCTGGTTCCGACTCTAGCAGAGGGTTGTTCACAGGCCGCGGGTGCCGAGAATGGGAACAAGACTCCTCATGGGGTCATAGTTTCACACGCCTCTTTGCGGTGACGCGTTCGGCGCTGTGGGAGCGGCTGGACCTGATGGCTTTGTGAAAATCCTATGGGACAGTATCGGGGCACTTTAAAGTGATCGGAGCGCTAAATAACGCCTGGTTGCAGGGATTTTCCCCTACCAAGACATAACCTCATGGGACAGCATCGGCCCGCCATATCAACATTATATCAGCTAATCTGGAAAAAGTCGCAATCGCCTTCTGCCCAAAAACAGCTTGAGCCCTTGCTAAATCAAGGGATTTGGCACCTCATTGTCTTCCTGTGGGATGGCTGTGAATCGTTCTTATGAAATGCCGCTGTTTGATAGATAACTGATTCCAAATGCGAAACTATCTTACGAGCCACAACTGGTAGGGCGAATTCAGCCTCGTACTTGTTACGACTTTCAATAGCCATGTGCGAGCGAAGTCCCGGTTCAGTTGCGATGCGGCAAATGAATTTGGCATATTCTTCGGCATCATCAACCCGCCTAGTGACGAAGCCTGTCTGACCATGTTCGATCATCTCAGGAATAGCCCCCACCGGAGAACCAATGGTTGGCAGTCCAAATGCATAGGCTTCGGAAATGACATTCGGAGAGAAATCCGCCCTAGCTGGAAGAAGGAGCACGTCCGCATCAAGAAAAATCTGACAAAATTTGAAAAATTCAGCGGGATTCCCTTTTTGCAAAGGGGGCAATATCTTCAGCCAGGGCACCAGTGTCAAATGTGAAGGAGCTTCCATCCCAAGTGTGGTCAAGCTAACATCCAAGCCCATTATACGAGTCTGCCGCACGGCCTCTAATGCGATATCCGCCCCTTTTCGCAGCCAGTCGTTTCCGATGATGAGACACTTCAGGTCCTCTCTGCCTCCAGATCGCGCTGACAGAACCTCTGATCTAGAGGGTTCGAATGGAAGAATGGCCGGAGCTTGAACAACGCCAAGTTGCGGGCCTGCTATGCGATAGCAGTTGATCGCCTTTGCCGCCGCCCAAAATGACTTAAGCAGAGTTAGCGACGAATGAGCTAGAGCACGCTTCTCAGCCCGATGGCCTGCCCACCGACTCAGAAAGTCAAGATGAGTGTGAGAAGGGTAAAAATCAACGATACAATCAAATACGGCATCAACATAGTTTACCTTAGGCAAATGAGTATCCAACCAAGCAGTAAAGTGCGTACTTCGGGAGAAGATCACGTCAGCACTCGATACACGGAGCGCCTCTTCTATCGAGTTAGCCAACAATCGCAATCGAGAGGCATCGCACGCCGTTGACACGTTATAGCCTAAGCGGCGAAACACCCACGCCCGACTTCGCTCAAATCCATAAGCGAATGGATGGCAAGGCACTATGATTGTAACCTCTACTCCCAATGCTTCCAACGCTTCAATAAGGGCGGTGTCGCGATCAAAACCACCGTCTTTTGCTCGATCCGAGGATATAAATGCAATGTGCATATAGTGACACTCTCTTTCTTCTCAAGAAAAAATATCAATCATCGATGAAGAAACCGAACTATAGTCAAATCGTCTCGAGAACTGTTGAACATTATCCCTGTAAATTTGAAAATCGTTTCGAATCTCAAGAAATCTACGCTGAAGGCTCTTCATATCCAGGTGTCGATATGTCAGCCCGATGCCGTAGCGGCGTACCGTGCTTCCCATGCTCCCGATATCTGGCACAATCACAGGGCAACCGTAGGAGGCCGCCTGGTAAAGACTACCACTCAGTCCGTACCAGTCTCTATATGGCAAAATGACATATTTAGCCGATCGAAAGAGATCGTCAACCAAGGCATTCTCTGGAAGGAAGGGAATGTCCAACTCAAACAACCGCCCCTGTGCGAACAGTTGCTGCCGAGAAGAACCCACGCTTGCCTCGAAAGATTCCATCGGATCATTACGCCCGACGCTGACAAATACAGTTTCCTGATTCTCCAAGGCCAAAGCCATCAGTGTGTCGTATCCGCGCCGCTTGTACCGCCCCCCATAATACAGCAGTACTTCCTTACCTGAATTTCGAGCTCGGAATCTTGCATAATTAAGTCTCGCCTCCTCCGTTTCCCCTGTCTCCGTCGAGATGTCAGCCCCCCACGCCTTGTAGATCTCAGGAAGAAATCGGACGTTCGGGTGATCTAACGCCGAAGCCACATTCTCATCCGTCGTTAGCACCAGATCCAGGCCTAGGCGGGCCATTGAATCGTTCTTAATGATTCGCCGCTTACGATACCGATCGAGTAGATGGCGCGCCCAAGGGCGGAATCTTTTGAAATAGGAGAGCGCTCGCAAGTCCAACGGATACTCATTAGGAAAATAGATCAAGATAGCTGCTCTTCGGCAGGCATTAGCACCGACCTGCCATTCACCTTGTAGGGCTCTTAAACATTCATCTCCGTTTGCGAGCAATGTCCATGTTGGATTGAGATTGACTTCCAATTGGGTAAGCGTCGCTCGAAATCTCGCGGGATCTTGCACAATCTCTCTTGCTAAATCGATGACAGCAAGACCTGTAGTAGCAATGAAGTGAGCGAGAACCGGTGACTGCGAACCGAGTGCCTCTTTCTCAGTCGGCCCGCATGCCACGACAACCTTATGGCCCCTGTCAGCAAACCATCGTCCTAGAACAGCAGCATAATTTTGCCGATGACCGTCCGTTTCCGACAAGACAATCAGTACTGGCCTTATTGTAGAGTGTTTCACGCAGCAGATCGTTGTTGGTACGGACTAGGAAGTTCCTTGGACTTGCCATTCACGCGATCAATTTCAGAGAGAAACAACATCGTAAAGAATATCTCAGGCGCATGAAGGGAGTATCCAACAATCCAGATATAGACATAGTAAATTGCCCAAGCTGTCAGCATGATTCGGAGCAGATCCTGCGACTGCGTCACACGCTGCATCATCCAACTTTTAACTAGGCCAGACAACGCCGATATAAACAAGGTGGTAAAGATCAGTGCCCCCGGCAACCCGTACCAGACCCAAATATATAGAAACACCGCAGAGTCAACGGAACCTCCGCATGTAACTGATGGGTTTGGACCTGCCACACCAAATATGCAAACATTTTTCTTGAGGTATGTCCACTCGGCTACGGTATTCGAAATTCGAATAATTGCACTTTCATCTGTACCTAGGTTTGAGAACCTGTCGTTGGAATACTCAATCAAAGCGGAGAAATCCAACATGAAGATACAAACTCCAATAATGCATGTCAAAGCAATTAAGCTAAATAGGAGTCCACGACTCAACTGGCGACTTAGAGCAAGATATATAAGCATGAGAAATGTACCCAGTGATAGTTGCATAATCAAACTTCGAGTAACACTAACCCCAACACTTACTATAATAGATACAATGCCGAAGGCATTTAACAGCTTCAATATCCAATGCTGCTTTGTTTGGTCGAATAGTCTCCTCATTGTATACCAGTAAGCTGACGGGACTACCGTGAAGAGACCCATAACAATAAATCGATGTTTGACTAGAGTTTCGGCATCATTGTTAACATAAACCTTTGTGACATCATCAACATAAGCCCTTCCCCAAATACCTGTTCTCAAAAAATAGGGATTTCCGGTTACATAGATGAGAAAGCCCCATATCCCAACAATAATACCGGCGAAATATATCCATAGGCGCAGATTATCCATCTCGCGTTCGGTAAGTCTGTTAAGCGCGACTAGGAGTGGCCCCCACAAAAATGCCTTTGAAAGCCATGTAACAATTACGCTTGGTGCAATAACAGGAGCGATCTCGGCATGCCTAGAAAAAACCACGATCGATAGCACAAGCGCGAAAATTTCAACTGTACTCAATTGCATACGCCCCGGTCGTCGAAAACAAATAGCCAGCAATTTGGAGATTGATAGTATCAGAACAAGCGAGTCGAGCCAGTCGATTACATATGGTCCTACAACATTTTGCAAAGGTGTCTGTAGAAGCATGAACAACCCAAGTCCGAATAGTGGCATACGCCAAGCGATTACGCTTAATATAATAGTAAATATATAACTCATTTTCTAGAAATCAAAAATTCACTAACTATTAATCGGTATACACATTGACAAAATGCTTTTGAGGCACGGGCACTCCTATGTGCTCTCACTTCTCCAGGGAAGATAACATTGTTCTGGTCACTTCTTTACTGCCACGTTAGGATGCTAGGAGAATCCGGGTGAGTTTGGTATACTAGGCGACGAGCGTTCAGCCCAGAGCATCTCACCGCCTTTTGGAACACTACCGTTGATGTGGCGCAAACATCCATCTACATTTATACTGAATAGCCTAAAACCCAATGCTGCTATCCACTCGGTCATTTCTTCAAGACTTGATTCGCAGGATTCGGCCGTCGTCTGGCAGAACTCGATTAGAACCACAATTTCCCTATTTGCTTCCAATACATTACGCATCCCTTTAAGAACACTAAACTCCGCACCTTCCACATCAATTTTCACGCAGTCCACGCGGTTAATATTATGATCGACGCAATATTCGTCTATGCTTATAGCTGGAACGTTAACTCGGACGAACTCTCCACCTGTAGCACCCGGATGTGTCACCTTAGCGATCGAATTGTAGACACATAGTTCCAGAGGCCCGATGTGGAATTCAACCGATCCTGCCTTGGCCATAACCGCCACATTCTCGGCTGTAATATTATGCATGGTATTCAATTTGATATTTGTTTGCAGACGTTGAAACGTCGATGCGGTTGGTTCAAAAGAGTACACACCTCCCCTGACGCCAACTCGTTTCCCCATGAGCAAAGTAAAAAGTCCTTCGTTGGCACCAATATCCAAACATACCATGCCTGGGCGCAGGAATCGACACAATCCTCTGATTATGTTGCTTTCGTAATCTGCGCGGACATACCAGCTGTTTGTGATCCAATTGTTTGGTTCTAACTCCATCAGGCATCCAGTCTGTGGAATCTTCCCAATAAATGCCTTTTTATTGTACTTCTCGAACATCAAACGACTGTAGCGCATCAATCGCCACGGCGAAAGCCAAGGAATCGTTACATGTATCCTTGCGTAGCTTCTTAAGCATGGGAGCGCAATTGCTCTTATTAATCGGTTTTGCTTTAATACGTGGATTAATCTCATTGTATTGATTCTTTCGCTATTATGTTCCAACTCAATACTGGTCGTATGAGACCAGGTTGACTGTTGGTGGCCATCCAGAACTCATTCTCGCCGTGGGTTACATTCATGCTGAATTCTATTGATGGCGGTATATGAGCAATCCATCTCACGCAGTGAATTCCAATTCTTGGTGCTACTGAATATCTACCATTATTCAACAAGCCGTTCGGGATTCTACAGGATATACAATTGATTCCTATGGTGAGCACCGGCCAATTAAACTCTTTTGCATCATTATGAAAAGATGTGAACACGACCGTGCCGTCGCGCCACAGCAACTCGAATCCAACGCGAAGGGCCGAATGAAGACTTCGAACATCTATGATCATCTCGACAAATATATCTTTATCTGATTCAAATTCATTGGATGTAAATCCTTCGTGTGATACGACTCTTAAGTTGAGAAGCTTTAGCATGTCGTCACCGGGGGCCTCCTCCAAAGGCCAGCTTTTTTCACTTGTGCATATCGTCGTGGCAGTAAGATAATAACTAGCTACGCTCTCAGTTCCGCCACTTGCCAATAGGCCCCCGTCCTGCAAGAGAACGCAACGCGAGCAGAGCAATCGAATTGCCTGCATGTTGTGGCTGACAAACAACACTGTTCTCCCTCCTTTTGCAACCTCGTTCATCTTCCCGAGGCACTTCCTCTGGAACTCGGCGTCGCCCACTGCCAGCACTTCATCGACAACCAGTATCTCCGGTTCGAGATGAGCCGCGACGGCGAAAGCGAGACGCACGTACATGCCGGACGAGTATCGCTTGACTGGTGTATCGAGGAACTTATCGAGCTCGGCAAAAGCGACGATTTCATCGAACTTGCGGGTAATCTCAGCGCGGCTCATGCCGAGGATGGCACCGTTCATGAAGATGTTTTCTCGGCCGGTGAGCTCTGGGTGAAATCCGGTGCCGACCTCGAGCAAGCTGGCGATGCGTCCGCGGCAGGTGATCTTGCCCTCGGTGGGTGGCGTGATCTGGGAGAGGATTTTTAAGAGCGTGCTTTTCCCGGCTCCGTTGCGTCCGATGATGCCAACGGCCTCACCTGCGTTTACTGAGAAGGATACATCGCGAAGCGCCCAGAAGTCTTCGGGGGGCGAATGTCCTTTGTCCTTGGTCCTTTGTCCTTGGTCCTTTGTCAATCTGGAGACGGCGGATGAGATACTGTGGGCCTTACGGGCGATACTGTCACGGAGGGACAGGTAGGGTTCCTTGTGGGCGCCGAGTTTGTATCGTTTGCCGATGCCTTCGATTTCGATGATCGCCATGAGTGAGTGAGTTGTGAGTTGTGAGTTGTGAGTTGTGAGTTGTGAGTTGTGAGTTGTGAGTTGTGAGTTGTGAGTTGTGAGTTGTGTCTTACGATATACGATTTACAACTTGCGATTCACAATCCACCATCTAGTCTTCACAAAACCCTTGCACCAAGCGTCTGGGCTGGACAGCATCTTGTGCAGCATGCCGCTGACGTGTTGGTATCGCGCAATCAGATCCACCTTTGCACTCAGTTCTATGTATTCACAGGCGAACGAGGTTTCTATCCAGTGGATTGTTTCCGCGGTTTCGCCATCAGCGTCCGTGAGCTTGCTGACAAAATGCAAGGGGTATTGTCTTTTCGCTCATGCTTCAGAGGTATTGACTCCCACAGAACGTGAGGATCGCCGAATCTGGTCGGTCAAAGCATACCGTTCTTGCTTAGGAAACCACCTTTGACAGAACGAAGATCACTTGCTTCATCTCAAAAGCATCTTTTTAGACATCCAGATCCCTTACACTGTTTGCGAACATTTCTGAGGTGCGAATTGCTAATTGTAAGTAGTGAATTGTTAATTGCAAATTGTGGATAGAGTAGAGAGTATTTGCTTCTTACCATTTACAACTAACTATTTAGAGATATTTTCTTACGACTCGCGCATTTTAAAGATTCATAAATAGGCCATATCAAATACGCCTCTTAAACGATATCCGCGAAGTACCGTTCCGTCGCGCGGAAGTAGTAGAGGCCGAAGATGAAGTAGAGGATGCTGGTAAGGGCGGAGATGGCCATCACTGTCCAATCGACAGGGGCGGAGCCGAGCATGCCGGCGCGGGCGTTGGAGATGACGCCGGAGATCGGGTTGAGCCAGAGCATCAGGTTCTTGGCGAGCGGGTGACTGTCGAGCAGGCAGACCGGATAGATGACAGGAGTGACGTACATCATGATCTGAATGGCGAACGGCAGCGCGTAGCGCACGTCCCGGTATTTGATGTTGACCGATGCCAGGAACATCCCCATGCCGAGTGACGTGAGGACCGCGATGGTAAGCAGAAGCGGCAGAATCAGCACACCGGTCAGGTGCGGGTAGTACCCGTAATAGACCATCATGCCGACCAATACGACACTGGCGACCGCCAAGTCGATCAGGCCCGTCACAGCCGCCGATGCGGGGATGATCAGCCTCGGAAAGTACACTTTTTGAATGATACTAGCATTTATGACCATCGAGTTGCTCGCATTAGTCAGCGTGCCCGAGAAATATTGCCAGAGGAGAAGCCCCACATAGAGGAAGATGGCGTAGGGCGTGCCATCGCCACTCTCAATCTTGGCCATGCGATTGAAGATGAATGTAAAAATCACCATCGTGATAACAGGCTGGATGATTGCCCACAGCACGCCCAAGATCGTTTGCTTGTAACGCACTGAGATGTCGCGCCAGGCAAAGACGAGAAATAAATCCCGATAGCGCCAGAGTTCACGCCAATTGACGGATACGAAACGCGACGGCGGCGCGATCACTAGTACGGGGGTGTGCATGAAGAGTTGTGATTTGTGAATTGTGAATGGTCCTTGTCCTTGGTCCGGGATTGGAAAGTTTTTCAGTACTCGAACAAAGCACCAACAACTATGGACCAAGGACGAGGGTCTTTGGTCCCTGGCCTATTCTTTCGACGGATCGACGATGGATGCAGCGGGCTTGGGCTCTGGCACGTCTGGCGGCCTAATCTCGCTGGTTACCGGCCATGAGGCGCGCTTGGGGTCTTGGTAGAGGCCTATCTTTTCGAGCGGGATGCGCTCGAATCCAAACTTGAAAGCTGGTGAGTTGTCCTTGAGCTGGAAGTTGCCATTGGCTGCATCCACGAACTGCGGGTCTTCTCCGATGAGGTTGTCGGCAAGATTTACGCCGGGCTGGGCCTTCGCCTCGATCTCGTCCCATTTACCACCGAAGCAGATGTTCCGCATGATGACGTTGCCGCACGGGGCCATCGGATCCTGATCGAGAGTCTCGATGAGACCCAAGTAGCGCCCCTTCCAAAGCTCACTCTGGTAGGGCATCGCCTTGAATTGGGCGACTTGGGTGTCATACGAGCCCGAGGCCCAGCCCAACCCACGAGCATCGACATGAATTGCCGGGTTGCAGTCTACGAAGACGTTGTTGGCAATGGTCGTGTCGCGTCCGCCGCCGATGAACGTTGCTCGCGGAACCTTGTAGAACAAATTACCGTAGATATTGGCCGAGGAGAACATGTCATCGAGATAGACGCCGACGCAACCGCGGCCGCCGAGACCGTAGATGTGGTGGATGTAGTTGTAGCGAATTTGGTGACCGCGCATCGTCCAATCTCGGCCGGCATATATAACACCAGCGTCATTTGACTCATAAACAACGCTGTGGATCTCGTTGTACTCAAAGACGTGGTCATTACCGCCGAATTGAATCGCCATGTGCGGAGCGTTGTCAATCAGGTTGTGGGTGACACGATTGCCACAGCCGCTCACTTTCACACCCGGCTTCAGAATCCTGTTCCAGCGCGCGAACTGGTGGACGTGGCAATTGTCGACGTAGTTGTTGCCAGGAGTAAGGGTTGCGCGGTCTCCCCCATCCATGACAACGCCGCCATCGCCGCAGCCATAGATGTCGCAGCCCTCGATGCCGATATTTGTTCCTGACACCGAGACAGCGTTGCCGCCGCAGTTGCGAATCACGCAAGCGGCGAGGCAGTTGTTGCTGCCACCGCTGATGGTGACTGGGGCACTGCGCGTAGTCTCGAAAGTGATTCCATGCCAAGTGACGTTTTGAACGTTCTTCATAGTCAGGATCGTCGGCGTGACGGAGACGCAAGCCTGCGACTCGCCGATGGGCGAAGGAGGCCAAAAGTACAGCAGACCCGCCTGCCGGTCGATGTAGTACTCGCTGGGTTCATCGATCTCGCTAAGCGCGTTGAAGACATAGAACCACTGCCCCTTGCGGTAGCCGAAGGGGTGCGTCGGCGGCTCTCTCAGGGTAATCAGGTGCTTGGTGGTGTCGATGCTCTGGACTTGCTGGCGCTCTTCAGCCCAGTCCCAGAACCACCAGCCATGCAGCCACAGGTCTTTCTCTTGCGCCCAACGCCCTAGGCGATCACCGGTCTCCTTTTCGTCATAGAAAATCTTGGCGACCTTGGAGCCCTTGGTGCCGCGGACGTCCACAGGCTGCTCGTCGGTGACGTTGGCGACATGCACAAAGCCCTTGTTTGGCCAGCGGGCGATCGTCATCGGCTGGTCTGCAAAGAACAACTCGGTATTGCTACCAGAGGGTGAAACCCAGCCGCCTGACGGCTGGCCGTAGTCAGCGATGCCCATTGGTTTGAGATCGGCAACCCACACCTCGGTGCGCGCGGTGGGATCGACGCGGTCGAGGACAGCCGGATCTGTCACTGGTGCCCAACCGGTGACCACCTTGCCGCCTACGAAGCGAACCTCGCTCCCCGCCTTGGCACACCACACGATGGGACCTGCCTCCGTACCTGAATCCACTTCGGTCAATTCAAGAACTTTGCTGAACTCGTAGACGCCAGGCTGAATCTCAATAGTAACGCCCTGCCCGGCCAGCATCCCCGTTGCCTTGAGCTTGCGGATCTCATCACGAGCGTGCTCCAATGTATGGTAGGGACCGTCGACGTCGGCTTTCACTGCAGCTTGCCCATTCCAAGCGTCGTCGCCGGTCGGCGAGACGTAGAACTTCAGGTCACTGGCTAAGCTGCATGCGTTGACCAGTCCAAGTAGCAGAATTACTGAGAATGCTGTCCTCGAATGCGTCGGTTTCATGCTTGATGACTCCTTCCCACGTGTTTGGCAATTCTTACCAATAACCACACTCGTGGTTGCCGAGATAGATGAGATGAAGAAATTTTGAATTTTGGATTTTGAATTGGAAGAGATGTTTTGCGCTCAGCTTTCACCAAGTTATCTAAGCTGAAATCAAATCAGTGAAGTCAAAGGGACAACTTTCAAGTCCTCACTTTGACCCCACTCCGTGAACTCCGTGAACTCCGTGAACTCCGTGAACTCCGTGAACTCCGTGAACTCCGTGAACTCCGTGAACTCCGTGAACTCCGTGAACTCCGTGGTGAGAAGAAATTTTAACCACGGAATGCACAGAATGCACCGAATAGGAATGACTTAGGAACCCAAAAATCAGATCAGTGAAGACAAAGGAACGACTTTCAAGTCCTCGCTTTGACCTACCTCCGTGTGCTCCTGTTCAAACCTCTTCTATTAAGATTTACTGATCCG
>Ga0209697_10001767_pt1 | contig 32545 bp, 31 predicted proteins | sample AliMusrvi5mmetaG_FD_184115 | JGI IMG/M metagenome (GOLD analysis project Ga0209697, IMG submission 184115) | Freshwater lake bacterial and archeal communities from Alinen Mustajarvi, Finland, to study Microbial Dark Matter (Phase II) - Alinen... | ecosystem: Environmental > Aquatic > Freshwater... | reverse complement strand
CGACGGAACCACGTGGCCGCCGGTGCCCCCTCCCGCATACACGATCCGAATTGCGCTACCCTCCCCCTGCTATCCTCCCCGGCCTAAGTGGATGTCGCCCGGTCGCTCACGCTCAACAACAATCCAAAAGTGATCAGCGTGCACACGACGGCGCTGCCGCCGTAGCTGATCAGCGGAAGCGGGATGCCTTTGGTGGGCGCCAACTCCAGCACAACGCTCATATTGAAGAGCGCCTGCGCGGTGACCAATGCGACGCACCCCAGCGCCAGATATCGCCCAAACGCGTCGGGGGTCAACCAATACAAGCGCAATCCGCGCCAGAACACGAACACGTATGCCGACAGCAGGGCCAGACACCCCACCAGACCCGTTTCCTCTGCGATTACCCCGAGGATGAAGTCCGTGTGCGCCTCGGGCAGGAAACCGAGTTTCTGCGTGGACTGCCCGAGGCCGACGCCGGTAACACCGCCGCTTCCCACCGCGAGTTTGGCTTGGCGAGGCTGATGTTGGCCGTCGCGCGACGCATTCGTCTGCTCCAGCCGTTTGATGAGCCAGCGGTACTTCTCCGGGTTCTGCTCGATTTTCTCCTGCGTGATACCCACGAAACTGGTCATCCTCAGGATGCGGTACGGTTCTTGCAAAATGAACCCGATGACGAGGCCCAGGCCCAACAACAGGGTCAGGTAGAAGTACCGGCGCTCGATACCCGCGACGAAGAAGACCGTGATGGCGGGCACCAGCACTACCATGGCGGTTCCCAGATCGCCTTTGGCGATCAGGCCCGCCATGCCGCCCACCACCAGCAGTGCGGGCAGCAGCGTGTAGCGGTCGTTGATCTTGTTCTCCCGTCGCGCCACGAACCAGGCCAGGAACAGGATCAGCACCGGCTTGGCCAGCTCGGACGGTTGAAACTGAGCTCCGAAAAAGCGGTACCAGCGGTGCGCCTTGGGGTCGGCGAAGATCACACCGATGAGCAGCATCAGCAGGATGTTGATCGAGAGGAAGACGTAGAAAGGATGCTGCAGTTTCTGGTAGTCCAGTCGCCGGAGCGCGAACATCAACGCCAGCCCGACGATGGCCGCTCCGAACTGCCGTTCGGCGAACTCCCAGGATTTTTCCGGCTGCCACTTCTCCATATGATTCTGCAGGTGTGGCACGGTGCTGGACGCACTGAAGACCATCACCAGCCCGAAGGCCAGGATGGCAAGAATCGCGAGGAAGATGGGCCAATCGGTCCGGATACGCGCGTGCATGATGCTTACCGTTTCTCCCCCAACTGGGAAACGAGGCTTTTGAAGTGGCGGCCGCGCTCGTTATAGCCGGAATACTGGTCAAAACTGGCGCAGGCGGGCGAGAGCAGAACCACGTCGCCCGGCACGACACGCGCCCCGGCGTAAGCGATGGCCGTAGCCATGTCTCCGCACGCTGCCAACGGGACCGAAATGCCGGCCAGCTGCGCGGCAATGATCTCCGTAGCCTCGCCAATCAGCAACACGCCCCGTCCGCGCGCTTCTATCAAGGATCGCAGTGGAGTGTAATCGCTGGCCTTGTCGCGCCCTCCGAGGATCAGCCAGATGCCAGACTCAAAGCTCTCCAGTGCCTTGACCGTGGCATCGACATTGGTGCCCTTCGAATCGTTGTAGTAGCGGACGCCATCGAACTCGCGCACGAATTCAATACGGTGCTCTACGCCGGGGAAACTCGCGACGGCGCGGCGCAGGGAGTCGAGTGGCGCTCCCGCGAGGTGTGCGCAACAAGCGGCGGCTAGCACGTTTTCGACATTGTGGCGACCCTGCAGTTGGACCTCGCCGCGCGGCATCCAGAGCTCGCCGTCGGCGATCAGATCCGAGCCTTCCATCCAGAAGCCGCGCGCGACCGGCCCGCCGGATGAGAACTCATGGACCGCGGCTTTGGTAAAGGGCGCCGACTCACGGGACGGCGCATCGCCCGCGTTCAGCACGGCCGCGTCGGATGCCGTCTGGTTGCGCAGGACGTTTCGCTTGGCCCGGGTGTAGTTCTCGAAGTTGCCGTGACGGTCCAGATGATCCGGCGTGATGTTGAGGATCGCCGCGATCGCGACGTGCAGCGTGTCGGCCAACTCCAGCATGAAGCTCGAGAGTTCGAGCACATTCCATTGGTCGTCGCGCGAACTGTCGAGCATCGCCGCGAGCGGCAATCCGATGTTGCCGCCCACCTGGACCGGGATGCCGCTGGCTTTCAGCAGGTGGCCGCAGAGCGAGGTAGTCGTGGTCTTGCCATTCGAGCCGGTGATGCCCAGGATCGGCCCGCGCAGGAACTGCGAGCAGAATTCGAGTTCACCCGTTACCCGGATTCCGCGCCGGCGCGCTTCGTCAAACAGCGGCAGGCTCGGCGGCACGCCGGGGGAGAGCAGAGCGATGTCGACACCCTCCAGCGCCGACTCGTCCTGGGCGGCGAGCGGAACGTTCGCGGCCTCCAGGCGTGCCGCGTGGCCGGGCTCCAAGGCAGTCAGCGGCTTGCGGTCCACGGCGCGCACCCGCGCCCCGCGCCGCAACAGGAACTCGGCGGTGTCGATGCCCGACTCGCCCATCCCGAAAATCGCGAATTGCCTTCCCCTTAAGTCCATCGCAGCCTCTAACGCAGCTTGAGAGTCGTCAGGGCGAACAGCGCCAGGACGAAACCCAAGATCCAGAATCGAATGATGACCTTCTCTTCGGGCCAGCCGAGCTTCTCAAAGTGGTGGTGAATCGGCGCCATCAGGAACACGCGCTTGCCGGTGCTCTTGAAGCTGACCACCTGAATGATCACGCTCCCGGCTTCCAGCACGAACACCCCGCCGATGAACGGCAGCAGCAATTCCTGCTTCAGCAGCACCGCCACGACACCCAGCCCGCCGCCGAGCGCCAGCGAACCCACGTCGCCCATGAACACCTCGGCCGGGTGGCAGTTGTACCAGAGGAACCCAAGGCAGGCGCCGGTGAGGGACGCGCAGAAGATCGTCAGTTCGGCGCTGCCGGGCAGTCGCGTGATGTCCAGATAACGCGCGAATTGCGCGTGGCCGCTCACATAGCTAAGCACCGTCATCGCACCCGATGCGATGATCATCAATCCACTGGCCAGCCCGTCCAGGCCATCCGTGAGGTTGACCGCGTTGGAACTGCCGACCACCACCAGCCACAGGAACAGGAAGAAGGGCGCGAATGCCAGCGGGTAAGTCCATGGATTATGCAACAGCGGTTGGATCAGCAAGCCCGGGCGGAAGTTCTTGAAGAACGGCACGTTCATCACGGTCGTATAGGTGTGCGCCCGCTCCATGCCCATCAGGATCACGCCGATGAGCAGCACTAACCCGCACTGCAGCAGCATTTTCTGCCTGGCCGTCAACCCGAGGTTTTGTGCTTTCTTCACCTTCGAATAGTCGTCGAGGAATCCGATTGCGCCGTAGCCGGTCATGCCCAGCAGCGCCACCCAGATATAGGGGTTTGCCAGATTGGCAAACAGCAGGGTCGGCACCACGGAAGCGGTGATAATCAGCAATCCGCCCATGGTGGGCGTACCCTTTTTCTTCAGGTGCGACTGCGGTCCATCTTCACGGATGTGCTGGCCGATCTGCATCGACCGCAAATGTCGAATCATCCACGGACCAACCAGGATTGTGACCACCAGCGCGCACAGGCTGGCGGCCATGGTCCGAAAGGTCACGTATCCGAAGAGCCGGAACGGCGGGAACAGCGGGAATAGTTTCTCGTAAAACAGCCAGTACAACATGGTTAGCGCAGGAACTCCTCGAGCGCGAGTTCAACTCGCGTTCCCCGCGAACCCTTGAAGAGGATGGAATCGCCTGGGCGGGCGAGAGTCTTCAGAAATTGCCCCGCGGGCAGGGGGTCCTCGAAAAAGTACGCGGCGCCGGCCGATAGGCCAGCGCCCCTGGCTGCGTCGACCAGGTGGCGAGCCGCGCCGCGTATTCCAACAAGCACAGTTACCTCACATTGTACGGCGTAGCGGCCGACTTCGCGGTGCAGTTGCTCCGCAAATGTGCCCAACTCCCGCATCTCGCCCAGTACGGCGATCCGCCGTTTGGCCGTTGTAGCCGCCAGCAAGTCGAGCATCATGCAGGCTGCCTCGGGGTTTGAGTTGTAGCAGTCGTCCCAGATCGACATGCCATTGCGCTCAATGCGTTGCAGCCGCATGGCCGGCGGTTTTAGGGTGGCGATGGCGTCCTTCAAGCCTGCCAGGTCGAGGTCGAAAGCGCGTGCGGTCGCCAGAGCGGCGAGCGCGGTCATCAATCCGCCGCGCGCAGGTAGCGGGCAGCGGAAGCGTCCGGCGTCGCCCAGCGTGAATTCGCAGCCGTCCGCGTCGTAAGCGACTTCAACTGCCCGGACTCCCGCGCCTTCGCGGGTTCCAAACAGGATCGAACGACCGGGGTGAATCCCTGCGAATGCACGCACGCGCTCGTCGTCGGCGTTCAGGACGGCGGTTCCGTCCGCGGGCAGCGCCTCGATCAACTCGCGTTTGGCTCGCGCGATGCCTTCGATGGAGTCGAAACTCTCGATGTGCGCGGTACCGACGTTGGTCACGACGCCGACCTGTGGCCGCGCGATGGCCGCCAGATCCCGAATCTCGCCGGCGTGGTTCATGCCGATTTCGAGCACCGCCACCTGCGCATCGTCAGGCAAGTTGAGGATACTCAGCGGCACGCCGATGTGATTGTTAAAATTCCCGCTGGTCTTGCCAGTGCGAAAGGCCGTGGAAAGGACCGCGGCAATCGCCTCTTTGGTGATCGTTTTGCCGGCGCTTCCGGTGATGCCGATCACGCGCCCGCCCCAGCGTTCGCGCGCCGTGCGCGCCAACTGTTGCAGCGCCTCGAGCGTGTCGCGCACCAGAAGTTGAGTGCCCGGATGGTCAACCGGATGCGTCACAACCGCGGCTAGCGCGCCGGCCGCGAACGCTGCGGCTGCATGCTCATGTCCGTCGTGTGCCTCGCCCGGCAAGGCGAAGAATAGGGCGCCGGGTTGGAGTTTGCGTGAGTCGAAGCCATAGCTGCTGACTGTCGTTGCCGGGTCCAGTAGCGACAGCGGGCGGGCGCCCATGGCCTCGGCGCAAAACGCGATTGGCAGGTTCACGCGCGGCCACTCCCTCCGCCCGGCGGAGCCTTGCGCACGTATCCGAAATCGCGCAGGACTTTGCGCGCCTCGGCGCGATCGTCGAAATCCACGACCTTGTCTTTCAGGATCTGGTAGGTCTCGTGTCCTTTTCCCGCCAGTATCACGATGTCGCCCGGGCCAGCCTCGCGAATCGCGCGGTGGATTGCAGCGTGCCGGTCGGGCTCCACGATGGCGCGCGCGGAATGGCGCTGCACGCCGACCATCGCGTCGTTGATGATCGAGAGCGGGTCTTCCGATCGCGGGTTGTCGCTGGTCACCACCACCATGTCGCTGAGCTCGGCCGCCGCGATGCCCATCAACGGACGCTTGGTGCGGTCGCGGTCCCCGCCGCAGCCGAACACCGTTATCACCCGTTTAGGCTTGAGCGCGCGCGCGGTCAGGATGACGTTACGCAACGCGTCGTCGGTGTGGGCATAGTCTACAACTACAAGAAACGGTTGGCCTTCGTCGATCCGCTCGAAGCGTCCCGGCACGGCGCTCAACTCACCCAGACCATGCGCCACCCGCTCGGGTTCGAGCCCCAGGGAGATGCCTGCCCCAAACGCAGCCAGCAAGTTGTAGACGTTGATCTGGCCCACCAACGGCGAGCGCAGCCGTGTTTCTTTCCCGTGATAGGCGACCCGGAAATCCACCCCGTCGAAGCCGCTCTCCACGCGCACCGCGCGCAGGTCAGCGTGGGATTTGAGCCCGTAGGTCAACCGAAGGGTTGCGGCGGACGTATGCAACTTGTGCCCCAGCGGGTCGTCGGCGTTGATTACGGCGCCTTTGGGCGGAGGCCCGCCCGCTCCATCGAAGAGTCGCTGCTTCGCCTCGAAGTAGGCCTCCATCGTCCCGTGATAGTCCAGGTGGTCGCGGGTGAGGTTCGTGAATACGGCGGTGTGGAACGACAGGCCAAACACCCGGCGCAGGTCCAGTGCGTGAGAAGAGACTTCGAAGTTGAAGTAACTGCCGCCGCGTTCGCGCGTCTCCGCCATCAGGCGCATCAGGTCCAACGACTCGGGCGTCGTGTTCACGGCTGGCCGTTCCTCGCCCGCGACGTGATAGTGGATTGTGCCCGCCATGCCGGTGACCGCTCCGGTGGCGCGCAGCATCTGGTCGATCAGGTAAACCGTCGTAGTCTTGCCGTTCGTGCCGGTGAGCCCAGTGAGTTTCAGCGCTTCGTCGGGTTTGCCGTAGAACGCCCGGCTCATGCGGGCGAGCGCTTCGCGGCCGTGCTGCACCTGAATCCAAGGCACTGCCATTCCCTCGGGCGCGGGCGATTCGCAAACCACGGCTACCGCACCTTGCGCGACGGCGTCGGCGGCGAATCGGCGGCCGTCGGCCTTTGCTCCGGGAAAGGCAAAGAAGACACAGCCGGGCTTTACGCGGCGGGAATCGTACGCCAACTCCAGTGCTTCAACCGCCTCAATCCCGGTCGGGGCCGGGCCTGCAACCGCAACGCCCTCCAGCAATTCGACCAACTTCATTGGGGCCTCGCGAACTGGACGTGGATTCGCCCGCCCACGGGCAGGAGCTCTCCCGGCGGCGGGGACTGCTCATGCGCGACCCCTGAGCCGACGATCTCGACGGGCAGGCCCAGTGATGCCGATTCGCGCATCACGGCGACCATGGCTTTGCCCCGGAAGTCCGGAACCCGCGGCCCTGAGAGCAGGTAGGGCCCAGGCTCGGGAGCGGGCTCCGGCGCAGGTTTGGGCTTTTCCTCCGGCTTCTTCCCGGCGAGTTTCCTGGGCGGCTCTTCCAGCTGGTCGTCCTCTTCCTTGACGGGCGCCGGCATCCCGTGGATGTCGTTGTCAGGGTCGTCCTTGGGAACCTGCAGGACCCGCAGCGCGGTCTCCGCAATCTTCGAAAACACGGGTGCCGAGGCGATGCCGCCCTGCTGCGGAGTGTTGTTCAGCGTGACTACCACTACGATGCGCGGGTTGTTGACCGGTGCGAAGCCGATAAACGAGGAGTTGTGCCGGTTGATCCAGCCCTTGCCCTTGAGGAAGATCTGTGCCGAGCCGGTCTTGCCGCCGACCGTGTAACCAGCCACTTTCGCGCGCTTGCCGGTGCCCTCCAGCACGACGCGCTGCATGATGTGGCGCATGGTCATCGCGGTTTGCGCCTCCAGCGCCCGCACCGGTGGGGCGAGATTCAATGGCAGTTGTTCCACCGTTCCGTCGGCGTGGGGGCGTTCACTTTTCATTATCAGGTGCGGGGAGACAAGCATGCCGCCGTTGGCGATGACTGAGACCGCACGGGCCAGTTGCAAGGCTGTGGCTCCCACTTCGTGCCCGAAGGCGATGTACTCGTGGGAGGACGAACTCCAGCACGGCATGGGCTCACCCCTGCTGTTCTTAGCGCCGCAATCCAGCGGCCACAGGATGCCCCCGGTTTCGCCAGGCAATTCGACGTGCGTTTTGTCGCCGATGCCAAACTTCTTCAGGTAAGAATAGAGCAGTTCCGGTCCCGACGCGATCGAGATCTTAGCGACCCCGATGTTGGACGATTTGATCAGAACGCCTGCCACGTCGAGAGTGCCGTTGGGGTGCACGTCGTGGATGGGCTTCCGTCCGGGGCGGTTGAAGTGGCCGTTTTCGCAGTAGATCAGTGATTCGGGCGTGAACTTGCCGGTTTCTATGCCCATGCTGACGGTGATCATCTTCATCACCGAGCCGGGCTCGCAGGGGGCTTGCACCGCGGCGTTCAGCCGTTTAGCGAACTCCGCTGGAGATGGCTTCTCCACAGCCGGGTCGAAGTCGGGGTAATTGGCCAGAGCCAGGATTTCGCCGCTCGACGGGTCCATCACCACCACGCTGCCGCGTTCCGCGGACGCCTCCCGGATTCCGTCTTCGAGGGCGCGCTCCGCAACGTGCTGGATCACGTTTTGAATCGTAAGCGTAACGTTTGCGCCTTGTTCGCCGGGGTCGCTGATCCAGGTCACATAGGGATCCAGCAGCGAGTCTCTCAGGACCCGCATCTTGCCGGGCCGGCCCTTCAGTTCGGTGTTCAACTTCTGCTCGAGACCGGAATTGCCGTCACCGTCGGAGTCAATGCTGCCTACAACGTGCGCGCCCACCCGGTTGTTGGGATACTCGCGGCGTGCGTCCGGCTCGATAGAAATGGCATTCGCGCCGAAGGGAAGGCGCTTGAGGTCCGTGATTTCTTGCTGGGAAATATGCCGCTTCAGGAGCAGGTAGCCCCGACCCTTACCCGTGCGCGCCTGCAACTCATCCAGCCGCGCTTGAACTTCCTCGGCATTCAGGTGGAGCGTTTCGGCAATCTGGCTGGCAAAGAACTCCGGGTTCTTGACCTTCTGCGGATAGACAACAGCCGACCAGGTGGGAATACTGATGGCGAAGATCTGGCCCGTGCGGTCGCAGATCTCGCCGCGCAAGACGCGGATCGGCAAGTTGTGTTGCTGCTGCGCGTCTGCTGCCGCTTTTAACCCGGCGTGTTGCGTGACCTGCAGTTGGTAGAAGCGCCCGGCGATAACGATGGCCCAAAGCAGAACGACGCCGGCTACGATGCGCAGGCGCCGTTCGGACAGTTTCTCAACCGGAAATCGCATCTAAGCCCCGTCTCCTCCGGGCGCCCCGGACGTTAGCGGTCCTCTTTGGACGGTACGCCGAGGCTGGCGAAGGCCTCCTTGGAGGGCGGGGAGTACAGAACCTGATCGGCGGTCGGCGTAACGAACCCCGTGCCTGCCCACTCCTCGACGTGTTGCGGGTTGAGCCGGCGGGCTTCCTGGACCCTTAGTTCCAGCATCTGGCTTTGCAGGCGGCCCCGCTCCTCCCGCAGGTATTCCATCCGCCGGTTGGCCAGCATTCCATAACAGGATGGGCCGACCATCGCACTGACCACCAGGCTGCAAACCAGGGCGGCACCGGTGACCGAAATGCTTGTCGCCCAGTCTTTTTTGTCCACTAATCTAATCAATTTGGTGTTGTCGATATTCTTGACGTAAAGGTGGATTTCTTCCCCGGGTAAGCTCCGGAGATGGTAGTCGGGTGGCTCGGTGCGGTGCGACCCACCGGTCGCCGGCTGATCCGCCCCCAACCAATCGTAGAGTGCCGATAGACTCTTCATGCCGCGTCTTCCTTGCTATCCAGTTCGTCCATGTTGTTATCAGATCCGCCCGAACCCATTTCCAGGGCGCGCAGCACCGCACTGCGCGAGGGCGGGTTGCGCCGGGTCTCTTCCGGACCGGGTCGCACCACGTGTTTCGTCAATACCTTCGCTACGCCCGCGCGTCCAAGTTCTCGAAAGGCGTTCTTTACCTTACGGTCCTCGCCAGAATGGAAAGCGATCACCACCCAGCGGCCACCCGGCTTCAAATGCTCGGGCGCGTGTTTCAACAGTGCATCCAACTCTGCGGGTTCGTCATTTACCGCCATGCGCAAGGCTTGGAAAATCCTGGTCGCCGGATGCAGTTTGCCGAATCGCGGTACGGCCGAAGCCACTACTTCCGCCAAATGGCGGGTGTCGCGGATCGGCCGTGCGCGAATTGCTCTTGCTGCGTTCTGGCTAGGGATTCTCCTTTCTTCTCCAAACTCCATGAACAGCCGGACGAGTTCCTGCTCGGAAGATCGACTGATAATGTCCGCCGCGGTGATTTCCGCCTTTCGGTCCATTCGCATGTCGACCGGGCCAGGGTTCATCAGCGAAAAGCCCCGTTCGGGACTGGTGAGTTGAACCTTACTGACACCCAGATCTGAGATCATTCCATCCACCAGATCCCAGCCCTCGCTGCGGATCGCTTCGTCCAACTGCGAAAACGCTGCCTGCCGGAAAATGATCCGATCATGCAGCCCTTTCGTGTTCTCCCGTGCCTGCTCCAACGACTCCCCATCCCGGTCCAGCGCCAGTACGCAGCCCGTGGTCAGGTTCGAGGCAATGCCACGGGTATGACCACCCAATCCAGTCGTAAAATCGACGTACCGTCCCTCGGGCCGTATGTCGAGAAACTCCAGACTCTCCGCAAGTAGGACCGGTACATGTTCCATGCCTTACCGGACATTGAATCCGCGCCTCTCCGCCAGCGCCAGGTCAATCGGGTTCTTGGCCAGATTCTCCTGTAGTTCCGCGTCGAAGCGTTCCTGCGTGTAAACCGAGATAATGTCTTCCGACATGCGGAGTTGGACCGCCTGATTCTCCAACTTCAAGTACTCCCTGGCGTTTTGCGGGATGGTTACGCGTCCCTGCGGGTCGCACTCGACATCGCCGCCCAGCGCTTCCGCGGTGCGCGAGATCCGTTTTCTCACGTCGGCGTCCTCAGCCGCGATCTTGTCCAATTCGCGTTCCCATGCGCCGTTGACGTAGATCTTGACCATATCTCCGACGACAGTTGCGAAAAGTATCTCCTCCTGCTGCGCGCGGATGTATTCTACAAAGCGTGCAGGCAATTTTAATCGTCCGGCTGGGTCCACACGCGTCGCGTGGTAGCCCCGCGGATTGCGGAGCGGCCGAGGTGACGTCCCTGCCGTGACTTCTTCCATTTTGATCCGATTCGGGCTTTCAGCGTCCTATTGAGACCGAATTAACCCGTTCGCCTCAAAACGAGCGTACCCCACGCGCATGGACGATTCAAGGGGTTTATTTCATATCGGTGCTGAGAATATTTTTCTTCGCTCTTTATTTGCAGTAAGATCGGGCTCCCGGCTCAGGCGGGTGCGGGCGTGAATAGGGGCTTCTTGCTAGGCTAAGTGTGTGACAACGCGTCTCTACGATCTGGATCCTGGTTCCGAGTCTCCTGAGGTCGTTCGAGCGATCATCGAGATTCCAAAAGACTCGGTAAACAAAATTGAATATGACGGGGAACTCGGCCTGTTCCGGCTGGACCGGTCACTGTACTCTCCAGTCCACTATCCAGGCGACTACGGGTTCATTCCCGGTACCCTGGCTGAGGACCACGATCCCCTCGACGTCCTGGTGCTGGTCAGCGCTCCGAGTTTCACCGGCTGCCTGATCGAGGTGCGGCCGATCGGGGTGCTGAAGATGGTGGATCGCGACGAGCAGGACCAGAAGATCATCGGTGTGCCTTGCCGCAATCCGCGCTACGATCAGATCCACACCTTAGACCAGATTTTCGCCCACACCAAGCGCGAGTTGGAGCACTTCTTCCTGATCTACAAGGAGTTAGAAGGAAAGATCACTACCACCCAAGGCTGGGGTGGACCGAGCGAGGCCCGGCGCTGCATCGTCGAGTCGCGGGAACGCTATCTGGCGAAGCAGAAGCGAGACTCCGAGCCGCCCGCCGCCTGAGCCGCCGTGCGGCGCACGCCGTACGGTTAGGAATCCCCATGAGCTTGCCCGGGACCTTCATCCGAGGATGGGCAGCAGCGACTCCGCCGCCGGATTGTGGCTCTTGTAGTTATTCAATGCGATCCTGCGGTGGCGCACCGCATAGCAGTAGGCGCAGCCGTGCGGGCAGGTATCGTAGTCGCCTATATCGCGCGCTGCGTGGCAGGCGCACCCAGGTCTGGTGCCCTTGACTGGAGCTGCGATCCGAAACCCGCCGATTTGTTCCAAACGGCGCGCGTCGATGCAACGCGCCTCCAAAGCGTCCTCACAGGCGAGCTCGGGTTGCGTGCAGATCGTGAGTTGCATGCCTGCGGCGCGAGCGATACGAGCGAGTCTTCCGAGCAGTTCGATCTTACATGGGGCCGGCGGGTCGGACCACTCGAAGTGATTGCGGGACGCGGCGGAATCCAGGTTACGGCGAGTCTTCGCATACATCTGGGCGAAGGAGACGACCACCTCGTTTGTGGATCCCCGCAGGCGTGCCGCCAGATCGCGGAAGTTCTCCAGATGGTATTCGGCAGGCGTAAGCGTCGTGAACAGGATCGGGTCGTAGCGCCAGACCGGGCAGGAGGGGTGCACGCGTTCAGCCAGTTCGTGAAGGTGACCGAGGGCGCGCAGCGGCTCGATGACGGCTGCCTCGATCTCGCGAGGGTAGCCCGTCAGAGTGTACTGGACTACGAAAGGCCGCGGGAACGCGCGCAATTCGTCCAGACGGCTCAGCATGGGGCCGAAGTTCCGCGTCCAGAAGACGATCCCATCAACCTGAGACGCCCGCAGATCCACCCGATAGGACTTCCCCGAATGTGGATTGCGGACGCTGCAGTAGCCAGCATCGAGCCGCTGGAAGAACCAGTCGCTATAAAACGCGGGAATGTCGGTGCGGCAACTGGCCGATACGATCACGGAATCAATCTTAGATCGCCACGGGCGACGTGGAGGCGGGTGGCACTTCCTGGAAAGCTGCCGACAGGCGCTGCCACGTGTCGCTCAGGTCCTCGGGCATCACGCGCGTCTCTCCGATGGTGGTCATGAAATTGGCGTCTCCCGGCCAGCGGGGCAGGACGTGCATATGCAGATGCTGGGCGATGCCGGCTCCGGCGCACTCCCCGAGATTCATGCCGACGTTCAAGCCGGAAGGTTTGTAGACCCGTTTGAGACAGCCTACCGCGCGGCGCGTGAGTGCCATCATCTCGATCGCGGTCCGCTCCCCCAATTCCTCCAGCACGGCTGAGTGCTCATACGGGACCACCATCAGGTGGCCGGTGGTGTAGGGAAACAGATTCAGGATGACGAAGTTGAGCCGTCCCCGGAACAGGATCAGCGCCTCTGCGTCGGTCTGCTGAGGCTTCTGGCAGAATACGCAGCCATCAGATACGGCGGCACGCGAGACGTACCGATAGCGCCAAGGACTCCAAAGACGGTCCACGCTTTCCTCAGGTCCGCAGCCTATTTGCCGCCGGTGCCCGAGGGGCCGCCGGACGCCGGGACGGCATCCTGTTCGTTGACCAGGTCCTTCAACTCTTTGCTGGGCTTGAAATAGGGCACACGCTTTGCGGGTACATCCACCCGCGCACCGGTCTTGGGATTGCGCCCGATTCTCGACTGGCGTTGCCGCGTGCGAAAGCTCCCGAAGCCGCGAATCTCAATCTTGTCGTCCGCTTGCAGTGCATTGACGACGGAATCGAAAATGGCCTCGACGATGACCTCCGATTCCTTACGGGTAAACTCAACCACGCGCGCTACTTCTTCAATCAGGTCCGCTTTGGTCATGGGCAGGGATTCCGTTCCTATTAATTTGCTCCGATTATGCAGCCGATCTATTCCGGAGCATCTCCATCCGGATGCGTTGCTTCGCCGATGCCTTGGCCTGCCTGTTCGGCCTGGCGCTGGTACTCATCCAGTCGCAGCCGCTCCTGCTCAGCCGAAGCGCTCGCAAGCGCCAAACCGATGCGCTTCTCCATCTCGTTCAGCTTGATGATCTTGAAGGTCATTTCCTCGCCGATTGGCAGCGGCGGATTGTCCGCCCGCATCTCGGCCGGAATTTCAGAATTGTGGCACAAACCCTCGACGCCGGGGAGCAGTTCGACAAACACGCCAAACGCCACTGCCCGGCTGGGCCTGCCACGCACAATGTCATCCACGCTATGGCCGCGGAAAAAAGTCTCCCAGGCGTCGGGCTGAAGTTGCTTGACGCCGAGCGAAAGGCGGCGATCGTTGGCGTCGATCTGCAGCACTACGGCTTGCACAACCTGGCCCTTCTTTAGAATCTCCGAAGGATGCTGGATGCGCTTCGTCCAGCTCAGATCGGAAACATGGACCAGCCCGTCGATGCCTTCTTCGATTTCTATAAATGCCCCGAAGTCGGTGAGCTTGCGTACCCGGCCTTCCACCACGCTGCCGATTGAGTAGCGCTGGTCCACGGTGGTCCAGGGGTCGGGTTCGAGTTGCTTGATGCCCAGTGAAATGCGGCGCTCCGAAGGCTTCACTTCCAGTACGACGCACTCGACGTTGTCGCCGACTTTGACGACTTTCGACGGATGCTTCATGCGCCGCGACCAGGTCATCTCGGAGATGTGGATCAGTCCTTCAACGCCCGCTTCCAGTTCCAGGAAAGCGCCGTAGTCCTTTATGCTGACCACGCGGCCCACAACGCGCATCGCATCCGCATAACGGTCGTGGATGGTCTCCCACGGATCGGGAACCACTTGCTTCAGGCCGAGGGAAATGCGCTCTTTATCGTGGTCGAATTTCAGTACTTTGACCGTGACTTCCTGCCCCACCTGCAGGACGTCGGAGGGGTGCCCCACGCGGCCGTAGGAAATGTCCGACACGTGCAGCAGTCCGTCGATGCCGCCGAGGTCGATGAACGCCCCGTACTCGGTCAGGTTCTTCACCACGCCGCGCACCAGGTCGCCCTCGTTGATGTGCTCGAGCAGCGTCGACTTGCGGGCGCCCATGTCCTCTTCCATCGCAGCTTTGCGGGAGACAACCACGTTGTCCCGCCGCCGGTTCAGCTTGATGATTTTGACTTCGATATCCTGCCCCGTGAAGGCGTCGAGGTTGTGGATCTGGCGGATATCAACCTGCGTGCTGGGCATGAATGCCGCGACGCCTACGTCCACGGACAGGCCGCCCTTGACCCTGCCCAGCACCCGCCCGAGAACCCGGAGGTTCTCGCGGTGAGCCTGTTCCAAAGTGTCCCAGGCGCGTATCTTGCTGGCTCGCTCATGCGACAGCGCGATGTAGCCTTCGATCGCGGGTGGGTGGCGGCGGTCCATCATCACGTCGATGGGGTCGCCCGGTTGGTACATGGGGCTGCCGTCGGGTGCTGTGACCTGGGGAAGCGGGACCACGCCTTCCTGCTTTAGTCCGACATCGACGATCGCCCCTTGAGGCGTCACCTGCAGAACACGTCCTGAAATGACCTCGCCTTCAGCAGGCAAGCCGACGTGGCTGTAGTCGTCGAGCAGTTGCTCGTAGCTTTCCTCACCACCCGGCAGGTCGACCGGACGGTCGTCCTGGTTCGTATTCATCTCCAGGTCTCCCCAGTACAACTCACGATACAGCGTGCAGCAAAGGCAGGCTTCGGAGCGTGATTTGAATCAGCGGACAATTCGTGGAATGCCGCCAAGCCAATCGGAGAGTTGGCGATCGAAGCCGCACCCGCCGCCCAGAAGCCCCGCACCTTCCCGACAAACCGTTGAAAGTGCAACACTTCAGAACTATAGCGGAGGCTCCTGGGCTTGTCAACCTTGGCAAGTCGCAAGGGCATCGTTCCTCAATGGGCCAATTCCAGTTCGGGGCTCGATTGACGCGCGAAGACGTACGGTCCTTCCGGCAGCACCGCCACAACGGCGCCCGGCTCCAAACTCGAGACCAGGGCGGCAACTGCCTCAGGCGCCGAATCATACGAGGGACCCCACAGCCTGGAGCGGAACTCCGGGGCCAGTCCGGGGACGTAAAACATGACTTGATGGCGCTCGAACACGAGGGCTAGCTTCTCAAGCTGCCATTGATCGACGATCACGGGCGACTGGCTCAGTTTCTCGAGCAATGCTGAGGGCCGGTCGAACGCCAGCAGCAGCCTCGCAAACTCCTCCGCTCCCGCCCCCTCCGCGCACGCTGAGACGACGAGAATGCTGCCCCCCGGCCGGACGATGTGCGACGCGGCCGTGATCCCTTTCACTGTCTGGTAGAAGGTCAGGTCCAGCGGATAGCCGGCCGCGCTCGTGATCGCTGCGTCGAACAACTTTGGAATCGAGGCGGTCGTCTTGTCCCTCACAAAGGCGATTCCCGCGGCGTGGGAGGCGCGTGGCTCTCCGGCAAACACGCCGCAGATCCGCCGTCCCGGGGCCAGCGCCACGTCCAGCGCGAAGTCGTGCCGGGCCATGGCAGCGATTTCGAGCAATTCGGCGTGCAGCGGGTTGTCGTCAATGGAGCCTTCGATGGCGCGCGCGTCGCGCATGAACATCGGACTGTGCAGGCTGCCGATGGTGTCCTGGTAGGCCAGTCCGGGGGCGATCAGTTTCCTGCCGCCTGAGAAGCCCGCCATCAGATGCTGCTCGATGAATCCGAGCGTGATGTGCAGGCCGGCGTCGGTGAAACGCCGGTCGATCCACACCGGGGTGCCGCGCGACGTCCGTCCCAGGTCACGGTGGTCCGGCTGTTGCCGGGCAAAGTGGTTTTCCACCCGGTAATTTTTATAGATACGTTCTCCCACGATCGACACTATCTCTTCGGGAGGAGCGGGGCGGTGCAGTCCGGTGGCGATAAGGATGGTGATGTTCTGGCGCGCAATGCCGGCGCGTTCCAGTCGCTCCAGCACCGGCGGCAGGGTGACCCGGTTAGGCGCCGGACGCGTGATATCGCAAACCGAGATGGCGGCCGTGCCGCAACCGCGCGCCAAATCCTCAAGCGCCGGTCCAGCGGTCGGATTGTCGAGTGCCGCGGCAATTGCCGCTGGTTCGTCAGTCAGCGGAGCGGCCCAGCGGGGTTCCAGAATCGTCCAGTGCGGGGTCCCGGGCGCCGGGGTCGGTCCGGAGGCATCTCCAGGCAGTTCCAAGTTCAGGCCGGTCTTCCCAAACGCCATTTCTACGCGCATGCCCTGAACCTACCACAGAAACTCAGTTTCGTGACGGGGTTGCGGACGACACACGCGAGTTCAAGAAAATGATTTGGCATTCCGCGTGCTGGATAACGAATTGTCTAAAACCAAATCGGTCTCTCATACGTTAAAGAAGATAGAGGCCGGAGCCGATAAGATGCTCGGGGAACCTACCTCGACGAGACGACTTTAAGGAGGAATCAATCATGTTGGTCGGAGGCGTTCTCACGGGCCTGCTGGTTTTGGGGCTCTTTTTCACGATGCTCTCCTCGTCCCCCAGACGAGAGGAGCCCGTCGCCCAGAACTCTAGCATTAAGAGCGAACAGACCTGACCGCGTACAATAGCCTGCATGTGCGGGCTTCTGCCGATTCGCGGGCATTCTCGGATACAAACCGCTAGTTCCATTGGCGCTTCCGCCCGTCTAGCCGCTGCTCCCATCCCAGACGCCTTCGTCCCTTTCGTGCCCTGGTTCCTTTGGAAACCCGTCGAGTTTTCGGATTGGTCATCGTGCCTGACCGCCACTCCAGCACTCCATTCCAAGCTTTGCCGGAGATCTCTTCTGTCCGCGAACCTTACAAACAGACCGGTTCACTGTCCATTTCCTTTCGCGCTGCTCCACGACGCGCCCTGCGGCATTCCCGCTCAGGCCCGGCGGAGTCGTTCCAATTGGAATGAATTCAGATCGTGCACCGCCACTCCGCTCGTTATTCGCTCATCGCCGAGTCCGAATGACACACAACGACTTCACTGGGCCATCGCCCCGGTCAAACGGCAGCATCTGATTCCCCGTGAGCCGCAGACGGCATACCCCAATTGTTGAAAACATCCACCAACCGTCCCGCACGGAGCGGCGAACGACAGAGAGCGGTCAATTCAGACAGCTGCCACCACTCCCTCACGATTGCGGTTCCGTTTCTCGGCTTCGTGTTTCGCGGTAGAGTCCAACGGAGCCGCCGTCCATATTCTCCGCTACCCACGGTGCGATGGCAGACGACGGACACTACTCCCATTGAATGCGTCGAGCCGGCGCGGCCCGATGCTCCGAACAAGTTGTGGACCGGGCCCGGAGGAGCCGCGCATGACTGAAGCCGATCGCGAAAAGGCTTTTTACGACCGTCAGTATCAGTCTCTGCTCCTGGCCCCGGATCACGCCCAGCGCGTGGACCGCCGGACGATGTACGGAAACTGCGAGAATCCGCAGCACCCGTTCTTTGAGCGCCGCCGCCTCTACACAGCCACACTGGACGCCCTGCAGGAGAGTCCGCTGGTTGGGTTGAATGTTCTCGACTACGGTTGCGGTCCAGCTGACTTTGGCGTCTGGATGGCCACCGAGGGCGCCCGGGTGACCCTGCTGGACATCTCGCAGACCGCCGTGGATCTGGGACTCCTGCGCGCCGCCGCGAGCGGCGTGAGCGACCGGGTTCGCGGTCTCGCCGCCGACGCTAGTCGCCTGCCGGAACTTGCGTCCCACTCCTTCGACCTGGTGTTCGCCTGTGCCTCCCTGCACCACACGCTGAAGTATCAAGGATCGGTGGAGGAACTAGCTCGCGTGGTACGCCCGGGCGGCCGTCTCGTGCTGTGTGAAACCTGGGGTGAAAACCCGTTGCTCGGGCTAGCCCGCCGTGCCCGAGCCAGGGCCGCCGGCGAGGAAGAGGACCAAGGCGAAGAGATCGTCCTCTCTCGCCGGGAGTTGGGCCGGCTGGAGCCCTGGTTTGAAGACTGGCGCATCCAGACTTTCCATCTTCTTGCGATGTCCAAGCGGCTCCTGCGCGGACGGATGCACGCAAGAACTGCGCGCGCAGTGCTAAAACTGCTTGAAAATGCAGACCGGGCGATGATCGGCCTCTTCCCGCCACTGCGCTGGTGGTGCGGAGAAGCGCTGATCATCGCCCGGCGCTCTAACTACGTTGGTGCGAAAAGCCCTGTCGGCCTCAGACCTGCATGATCTCTTTCTCTTTGCCCTTGGACAACTGGTCGATCTTGGCGATGTAGCTGTCGGTCAGCTTCTGCATCTCGTCGATGGCCCGGCGTTCGTCGTCCTCGCTGATGGCCTTGTCCTTGAGCAGTTTCTTAAAGCTCTCGTTCGCGTCCCGCCGCACGTTGCGCACCAGGATGCGGTGCTCTTCTGCCTCGTGGTGCAGTTTCTTTACCAATTCCCTGCGGCGCTCCTCCGTAAGCGTCGGGATCGGAACTCGAATGAGCTTGCCGTCGTTGCTGGGGTTCAGCCCCAGGTCCGAGCCGCGAATCGCCTTTTCGATCAATCCGATTTGCGAAACGTCATAAGGCTGAATCGTGATCAGCGTGGGCTCCGGCACGTGCAAGGTGGCCACGTGGTTGAGCGGCATCGGCGAGCCATAGGCTTCAACATGAATGCCGTCGAACAGGTTGATGGACGCCCGCCCGGTGCGAAGACTCGTCATCTCGTGCATCAACGCCGCGATGACTTTTTCCATGCGCTGCTTGGCTGTTCCCTCAACCTCTTTCAGGGTTGGGCCTTGGCCTGCCGGCGCTGCGCTCTGCTGTCCAGGTTTCATCCGTTTGTCCTTCCGTCGAGTGAAGTCGATCGATTAATGAATCAAGGTGCCGACAGGTTCTCCCATCGACATCCGCATTATATTGCCCCGCTCGGTGAGTTTGAAGACCCGAATTGGAAGCTTGTTGTCCCTGCACATCGCGACGGCCGACGCGTCCATCACTCCCAGGTTCCTCGCCAGGACCTCGCTATACGCAATTTGCTCGTATTTTGAGGCATCCGGGAAGCGTTTCGGGTCTTTGTCGTAGACCCCATCGACGCTAGTGGCCTTGGCCAGAATCTCCGCCTGGATCTCCAAAGCCCGCAAACTGCCCGCCGAGTCGGTGGAGAAATACGGGTTGGACGTGCCCCCGCCAAACAGAACGATCCGGCCCTTTTCCAGGTGCCGGATCGCGCGGCGGCGGATGTAAGGCTCCGCCACCTGATTCATTTGGATCGCCGTCATCACGCGTGTCGGAACACCCTGTTTCTCCAGCGCGTCCTGCATCGCAATGCAGTTGATGATGGTCGCCAGCATGCCCATGTTGTCCGCAGCCACGCGGTCCATATTGCGGGCCGCCGCAGCGACGCCGCGGAAGAAATTGCCGCCCCCAATGACGAGGCCGAGCTGCACCCCCGCACGGGCGACTTCCGCAATCTCCTCGGCCAGCAGGCGGACCCTGTCGGCGTCCACGCCAAATCCGGCCCCTCCGGCCAGCACTTCACCGCTCAGTTTGAGTAGAACCCGCTTGAATCGCGGGGCTGGGTCACCCGGCGCAGCTTCCGGCATGGGACTGTCTCCTTATTCGGCTGCGGGCTGCGCCCCAATGGTCTCGCCGACTTTGAAGCGGATGAAGGCCGCCACGTCCAGCGTATCGCCCAGTTCCTTGCCTTTGGCGGCCAGGTGCTGCGAAATGCTTACGGCGTTGTCCTTGATGAAGGGCTGGTCCAGCAGGCAGACTTCTTCGTAATACTTCGACATGCGGCCTTCGACCACTTTGTCTACGATCTTTTCCGGTTTGCCTTCGGCCAGCGCCCGCGTGCGCTGAATGTCGCGCTCCTGGTCCAGGAACGCCTGGGTCACTTCCTCGCGACGCACGAAGCGCGGATCGGCCGCAGCCACCTGCATCGCGATGTCGTGCAGCAATTCCTTAAACGCGTCTGTCTTCGCCGTCTCGGGTTTGCCGCTGGTGAGGTCCACCAGCACCGCCAACTGCGAGCCGGGGTGGACGTAGCTCCCCAGGATGCCTGAGGCGGCGCGCCGAGCGAAGCGCGGGATGTTCATGTTCTCGCCGACCTTGGCGATCTGGGCCTTGAGCAGCGCCTCCACGGTGAAGGTCGGATCCGCCGCGTAGACCGACGCTTTGAGCACCTCGGCAGACTCGGGAGACTCGGCGACCACTTGCTTGCCGAGATTCACGACCATCTGCTGGAAGTCTTCGGTCCGGGCCACGAAGTCGGATTCGCAATTCACTTCAATCAGGGCGCCAGCTTTGCTGTCGTCGGAAATGGTCACGCCGATCAGTCCCTGCTTGGTGGACCGGGTTGCTTTCTTCGCCGCACTCGCCATGCCGCGCTTGCGCAGTACGACTTCGGCTTCCGCCAGGTCGCCGTTGGCCTCCACGAGGGCGGTTTTGCACTCCATCATCCCCGCCGCGGTCTTTTCCCGGAGCTGTTTGACAAGCTGCGCAGTGATCTCTGCCATGGAAGAATCCTTATGAGTAATTACTCTGATGCCTGATGAGATAACGGACGAGAACCCGGCTCATCCGGGCTCTGACCGGCTCGGAGACGCACGTCGCCGGGCGTCTCCGAGCCGAAACCAATCTCTAGACCTCGGCTACCGGTTCGGCTTCCTTCGCGCCCTTAGGCAGCGACATGGAAGGCAGATCGATGTCCGAGATGCCCTCGGTCAGTGCGTCCTCGTTGAGGCGCGGATCGACAAAGTGCGCGAATTGCGACATGTCTTCCACCGGGCCGTCCTCGGTGACGATTTCCTTCGGTACGAAATCCTGCTCGCTGGCGAGCGCACGGCCTTCGGTGACCGCGTCGGAGATCTTGTTGGTGAACAGGCGGATGGCCCGCAAGGCGTCGTCGTTGCCCGGGATCGGCCAGTCCACCTCGTCGGGATCGCAATTCGTATCGACCACGGCGACCACCGGGATGCCCAGCTTGCGGGCTTCCTTCACGGCGATCGATTCCTTGTTTGAGTCGATCACGAAGATCACGTCCGGCAACTCGGTCATGTTCTTGATGCCGGCCAGATTCGCCATCAGCTTGCCGCGCTCGCGCTCGAGCTGGATCAGCTCCTTCTTGGTGCGGCGTTCGCGCCCGCCGGAATCTTCGGCGAACAGTTCGTCGAGTTCCCGCAACCGCTTCAGCGACTGCTTGACGGTGATGAAGTTGGTCAGCAACCCGCCCAGCCAACGGCTGTTCACGTAGTACATGTTGCACTTCGTGGCCTCTTCGGCGACGGCTTCCTGCGCCTGGCGCTTGGTGCCCACAAACATCACGGTCTTGCCCATCGCTGCCTGCTCGCCGACAAAGCGCATCGCGTCTTTGAACAGCTTGAGCGTCTTCTGCAAATCGATGATGTAAATTCCGTTACGTTCTCCGAAGATGTATTCCTTCATCTTCGGGTTCCAGCGCTTGGTCTGGTGCCCGAAGTGAACGCCAGCTTCGAGCAGTTCTTTCATGGAAATGGATGGCAAGAGATCTCCTTATAGGTTGAGTTTTTGGGCGCTTGTCGTCGCCCGGTGTTGACACAAGACCAGCCGCCCCAGGAGATTTGCCGGCGGTCCCAAGCGGGATTTTGCGGCAAAAGAGGGCGGCTGGCCCAAATACACGGATATTCGTCGCGTGCGAGCTTCTAGCGCTTCGAGAACTGGAAGCGGGCGCGTGCGCCAGCCTGCCCGTACTTTTTGCGCTCGTGCTCACGCGGGTCACGGGTCAGATAGCCGAGGGCTTTCAGCTTGCCGCGCAATTCCGCGTTGAACTCGATCAAGGCGCGCGAAATGCCAAGCCGGGCGGCGCCCGCCTGGCCGGTCAACCCGCCGCCATTGACGTTGATCATCACATCGAACTTGTCAGCCATCTCGGTGGCCAGCAACGCCTGCCGGACAATGCTCTTCGACGTGTATGTGTTGAAGTGCGAGTCCACCGGCTTGCCGTTCACTTTGATGGTGCCCGTGCCGGGCCGCAGAAATACACGCGCCGTCGCACGCTTGCGCCGGCCGATCGCTAGGTACTGGATCAGAGCCATTCTTTTTCCTCAGTTTTCTTTGGGCACAGCCCGCTAGCGGGCGGCCTGTGCGACCAGGGTCGTCGGCTGCTGAGCGTCGTGCGGGTGCTTGTCGCCCGCATAAACCTTCAGCTTCCGGTACATTTGCTTGCCGAGTTTGGTCTTCGGCAGCATGCCCTGGATCGCTTCTTCCACCATCCGCACGGGACGCACCTGACGAACCTTCGCGACTTTGTCTTCGCGCAGTCCGCCGGGGTAGCCCGAGTGGTGGCGGTATACCTTCTGGTCTTCCTTACGGCCAGTCAGGACAGCCTTTTCGGCGTTGATGATGATGACATGGTCGCCGGTGTCCAGGAAGGGAGTGAAAATCGGCTTATTCTTCCCCATCAGGATCCGGGCCGCTTCGCTGGCGAGCCGTCCAAGAGGCGCGGTGCTGGCGTCCAGAATGAACCAGGAACGCGTAATCTCGCCTTTGGACGGAAATACGGTCTTCATAGACAGACGATCTCCGTGCGTAAACTCAAAACCTTCCATGCTACGAACGGCCAGCGACAGGATTAAAAACCAAGGGGTTTTCGCGTGGTGGCGCGCCTATGGCACAGCCGTCAGGAAGCAGACAACTTCCAGTATGCCATACAATCGTCACCTTCCGGTGGAAACGGGTGGTGGTGCTGCCTACGAGTGCCATTTTGTCGAATTGCGCAGTTCCCGGAGCCCCTGCTGACGCCAGATTCGGCTTACCCTCTCTCAATCTCCGTCTGGCTGAGATCCTCACCGTTGAAGAGCAAAGGCATGCCGGCCGCCGCTGCCACTGCATACAACATGCAATCTCCTCTGTTCAATGCTGCCGGATGACGTCCGCGTCCGAACCGGATAAAGGCCGTTGTCGCTGCGTCCGGACGTGCCTCGTTGAACGGGACCACCTCGGCCAGCAGGCGGCGTAGCAAAGCGAAGTTCAGCGGGCGGGCGGCTCAATACCACGGTGGCTTCGAGCAGCGTAGGGACTCCTACAGCCACCACTCGACGGCGTCGATTCTGTCGATCAGTCGTTCGTGCCCGGGTTCCTTCAGGTGAATGGCAACGATGTCGGAACTGTCCAGAACCATGGCTCAGCAGCCTTCCGGCCCATAGCCGGGGATGTCGTCCTCTTCCCCGCGGCTCATCCGCCGCCCCAACTCCGTAGCTGGTATCAGAGGTCAGACATTTTGCTAGATGTGCTCACGCAGGCTCCTGCGGCGGCCAGGACGGTCTGCCCACGCCGGGTCCGGGCCGATAGCCAACCGGCCGTTAGCGCAACGATTGTCCACATCGTGCTCTGGGGCTAGATGTTTGCGCTGGCGCAAAGAAGTTGGTCAATAGTGTGGGTTAAATCTACACTACATCCTCCAAGGAGGGATGCACCATGACGACCCCTAAGTCACGTCTGATCATCCTGATCGCGATTGCTACAGTCGCGCTCTGTGGAACCTCGTACGCACAAAGCCTCGTCGGCACTCCAGGAGCAGGTTGGCAAACCTGGAAGCCGGCGACGGACCTCAACGACAGCGGAGCGCCTTACTGGGATGTTCCGTGGGGCGCTTCCAATAACTACGAAGGGAGTTACGCGGAAAAGAACGTGGGATACTGCTTGACCTCGACCGGCGATTGCCAGGGCATCGGCAGCGCGCTGTTCGCTCCTGGGGCGCTGCCATTCTGGGGCATGCCTTACGATCCGGTCAACGATACGGGCGGAGCGCGCGACAATACTGTTTATTTCCACAGTAACGGTGGGCCGTTGGTAGCGACTTTGTTTCTTAATGCGTCCGCCAATCCGACGGAGATCAACGAATTCGGCTGGTTTGAGACCAACGCAACCGGCACCGTGCTCGGAACAAGGCACAAGCTCTTCCAGGGCACTGGCGAGCCAACGGGAAGTTTGAAGCCTGATCCTGTCGGCAAGACCGTGATCTTCACACCATCGACGTATTTCGGCTATTACTACAGCGACGTGAGCGAACCAACGCCAGACACCGGGGTACAGCACGGCTGCTACGCGTATTCGATATTCACCTTCGACGAGCCGAGGTGTTTGGATGCATACGGGAGTCAAGGTGATCACGACTTCGTCGTCTTCAGCAACAGTCCCGGTCCCAGCCATGCCACCTACTGGATCGCAGGTGAGGATCCGTCAGGTTGCCCGAACAATGACGGCGATTGCAACCTCACCTTGGTCAAGGTCATTTCACTCTTCTAATTGAGAGCTATGTTTCAGGTTGAGGCAGCCTGCGCCTCAACCTGAAGCAGAGCGGTTTTGATCTAGACTCGCCTTCTCTGTCCGGAGTCGCTCTCTTTGGTTGGAGTTTGCGGCGTGGTGCTGGTCATCGACGCCAAAAGCCAAAGGGCCGCGATTTGGTGCGCCACATAGGACGCTCCGCCGATGCTGGTTGCGCCGCTAAATCCGCTGCTACCGCTCGCCACAATCGAGGCCGCGCTCAGGCACTGCAAGGGATTCTGATGGCCTCAAAAAGGAGTCCGGATTTGCGTGAATTGTCACCAGCTTCAATTCTCGTGGAAAACCGTGATGTGCTCGCGCGCCTGAGTTGAAGAACCGCAGGGGCCTGCAGCAACAGCCTCTTCAACTCATTAAGAACCATGCGCGGCTTGTGAAACCGGGCCGCAAGCTACAGGTCGAGAAAGACCCCGGCGACGACGAGTTCTTGGAATGCGCCGACGTCGCTCGTCCTGGACAAACCGGTCTTATACTCGGCGTAGGGGACGTGCTAGCTCCCATCTGGGGAAGGGCATCTCGAGAGACGCTGCTCTGTCTGCATTTTATGTCATGATTCGCATTTCTGGCCCTGAGAAGTATGCTCACCCGGCAAGTCGCGCCAAGGCAGCCTCTGCACCTTCATCTGTACACTTTTTGTCTAATTGCCTCCGGTGGATTCTTCCTTTCCGCTGGCCACTAATAAATGATAGGTTCCCAGTCTTGATTTTCTGGGAGGTCGCGGAAGGATAAAAGGAGGAAGTCGAGCAATGAAGAGCGCGATTTTCTATGCAATGATTTTAGTGGCATTTTTTGTGGTGTCACTTAACGTTAACGCACAGGCAGGCAACCAAAACTGCGGAAGCTATCAGTATGACAGCTTCCAAGGTGGGTGTTCTCTGGCTGTATGGATACCTTATGTCTCTGTTGATGCTCAAGGGCATTACAAGACACACCTTGAATTCCCGAATTACAACGGCAAGCATGAGATTAACATTGCCGAGGTTCGGTTCTTCAATACCAATCGAAATGGTCTTGTTGGGCAGGGAATTGTTTGGGGCTCATATAACGGTAGCTCGTCCAGACAGATGGGCCACCCAGGCTTAGGAACCGTTGTCGTTGGTGGTAAGGCAATAATGGATATCGAGAAAACAAGCTGCGATACGGGTAATACTTTAGATTGCCCTGTACCGCCAGCAGAGATGAACGTCAGTCTGAGGGTTCAATACATCGTTGACCCAGCGAACATCTCAGATTTGGACACCTTGTCCATGCCGTTTGCCACGATTACCGATAAGGTCGGTGATGTAACGTGGTCGTATGGCTATCCTGCAAAGGCGAGGCCGTCGTATGTGCTTCTTTCCCAGGCCGTTCTGGGCGGCGGGAGTTCTTGCGCCGTTGGGGTGCAGAATCAATCCGCCAGGGATAACTACGTCGTCGCCATCTTGCTTGATGGCGATGACAACTCGATTGAGACCCAGGATCTGGGCTTGTTACTGCCTCTGCAAAATAGCGGGGTCGATTGCGGCATCCTTTTCCCAAAAGAAGTTGGCCAGGCCGACGCGGTAACCTACCAACTAAAGCTGGTGTCTAGCGATACGCTTCCCCAGGAAGGCATTGGTGGAATCGTTATCCAGACAGTGAATATCGGCAAGTCCCGGTTCACATTGTCTCCAACAGTACAGTCCGTCATTCAATAAAAGGCAGACCATGAGTGCCTCCCCGCTCGACCAGTATCGCACTCGCGACCCGAAACAAGTCTGGGGACAAGACGCGCAATTTCAGTCCCGCCGGGACGAGGCGACACTGACGCTTCGTTTCCCATTACGATGGTCGGCATAAACGCCAGCGCGTCTATCGTAAGAAACTGGGACCGATCGCTTCCAGCAACTCCCGCGCGTTGACCACCTGGGTCTCATTCCACCGTTTTGGGAAGTGCCGTCTATTGCCTGTGACGGGAAGGCCGGCGCGGCCGCTTCAGCACATTCCCCAAAGCGGTTGTCTCCCTCGTCCACCGACGCGGTGAAGGCCCGGGCCGCACTGACCATGCGGGCGGTTTTGCGCAGAATCGCCAGGAAACGTCCAACTTCCTGTGGACCGAATCTCAGACGAGGATAGAGCAATACTCGTTCATATTCATCCAGAATCGGTTGGGAAACAAACAGCCGAACCTTCCTGTTCAGCACAAGGGCAACGACCAGCGCTTCACAGCCCTCGGGATTCAAGTTGGCCGACACCACGACGTTGGTGTCCACAACGAGGCTGGTCACTTGCCGCGGACTCTAGCGACTGGAGTGTCGCCTTCGCGTCGGACAGTGGCTATGATGCGGTTAATCTGACCAGGAGTGAGTTTGTTGGCCCCGCTCTTCTTGGCCGCCGCCTGCATAGCCGTCAGTTCCCGGGGAGGAGGCGCAAAGGACTTCATATAGTCCTGGAAGCTCATGATGACGACGCTTGGTTCGCCTCGGCGGCCGACCAGAAAGCGCTCGTTCTTTTGCGTGGCGCGCTGGATGATTTGTCCAAGCTGGGTGCGGGCGGTAAGGGCCGAGACGACATTCGTGATGTACGACTTGGTTTGCGGCATGGCTGGCTCGTGCACCGAACTGATTAATTAGTTCCGCTTCAGTGTATCAAGTGAAGGACACGGAGCCACTCCACGATCCGGCTGACGCCGCACAGCTGCCTCCGCAAGCCGGCGCGGCGCACTCAATGCCATGGCGCACGCCCACACTGCATCCTGCCTGCGAGCCTCCATCGCGCCTTCGCCCTGGTAGAGCACGGCGTCTACAGCCAGGCCCGCCCTTCACCCCTGCAACTGCAGCAGTTCCAACTCCGGCTGCCCCGTCTCGTCGAATCGAATGCGGCCCGGCTGTTCCTGCATGTGGCGCTTCACCGCCATCGCCAACCAGACTGCGGACGGCAGCGCTAAGCCCACCGCCATCCCGCTCGCGCTCTTCAACATGTCCTGCTCCAGCACCGAGACGAACCAGCAGGAGAACGTGAACGTCGCGGCGTAGACGGCGAACGTAACCCGCAAGTTGTGCTTGCCCGGGAGGATGCTGCACGCGAATGGCAGCTTGTAGAAGTTGCGCATCAGGATTTCGAGCAGCGCGCCTCCCGTCAACGTGAGGAACGTGCAATGCACCACGGCCCGCGTTCCACCCCACAGCAGCCAGTACACCGGCAGCGGCAGCCAGGCCACGGGTAGAATCGCCACCGTCCACAGGAACCGCACCGCCGCCTGCCGAACGGCTGCCACACCGCCGCGTTCGGTGATCCGAAAGCTCCAATTGGCTTGCAGATCCACCGGCATGCCATACAGCGCGCGGAGCCCGATCACCAGCAGGCACGCCAGTTCCAACGGCACGGCGAGCAACGTCGAGCCCGGCTGTTTGGATGCGGTCCAACCGGCGCCAATCGATTGCGCCAGAGTCTGGCCAGCCCAGGCAATCCCGATGGCGGCCGAAATCGCCAGCAACATGCGGTGCCTGCGATTGCGGGTGACCGTGCGCGCAATGAACCAAAACACGGCCCGGGTCCGCGGATTGCGCAGTAGCACCAGATTGAGAACTCGTTCCAGAGCGTGGCGCAGCGGAGCGTTCCGCGCCGTCCCCGCTTCGCTCTGCTCGCAAACGTTGCGCAGGATGCGCCGGTATTGCCCGCTGTAAATGAACAACGCGCCGAGGCCCGCTAGTGCGGGCGCCGCGAGTCCGAGTACCGCATAAATGCCGGGCAGCGCTCCGGCACCGCCGCGAATGGTGGAGAACAGCCCGACAAACCACCACGGGACAATCCAGACGCCGCGATCTAGGGGTGTTGTCAGAGCTTGAGTCGCGCTCGGCATCAGGAAGAATCCGAGGAACGTGCCCAGCACGATGCCGAGTTGCAGGAATGCGCTCAACCGCCGGTAAGCCGCATACGGCAGCATCGCCAGCAGCAGTCCCTGCACCGCGATCTGCGCGAAAAACACCGTTGCCGCGGTGGCCGTTACGGCTACTCCCCAGCCGAACAGAGCCCGCAAAACCTCGAAGAGGCCATTGTGCAAAGAGCCCAACACGGGGAGCGCCAGCGCCGTGAACAGGTTCGTCGAGAGTACGACCACAGCCAGGTACAGCAGCACCGCGAAGACACGGGCCTGGAGCAACAACGACGGCCGGAGCGGCAGGCAGCCGAGCGTCATCGCGTCCTGCTTGTTGGGGAAGAAGCCGTCCCACGCGAGCGATCCGGCCAGCGCGGTGAACAGCATCGTGAGAGCCACGAGAAACGACGCGTCACCGAGGATTACGACCGTTCGCACCTGCTCGAAAGCGGGCGGCACGAGTGCCTCTCGCCACACCAGGCCCAGCGCGATGATGAAGTTCAACGCGCCCAGCAGCGCCATGCCGGTGACGGCCGTTTGATGTGCCGCGCCAGACGGCCGAAACGCGGTGTGCCACCGGCAATTCGCGTCATGCCCGCATGGCCTCCACCAACTCCGCGGCAACCTCCGAGGGGTCCTTCTCGACGGCAAGCTGCGTGAAGATCCGCTCGAGCGAGGGCAGCGACATCAGCGATCGCAGGTGCTCGACGGAGTCGTCCGCGACCACCTTACCCTTGTATAGAATCACGACGCGCTGAGCGACCTTCTCCACCGTCTCCATCTCGTGCGAGTTCATCAGCACGGTCTTGCCCTCGGCGGCGAGCAGCGTGATCAGCCTGCGTAGAATCAACGCTGAACTCACGTCGAGACCGGAGAACGGTTCGTCCAGGATCAACAGTTTGGGGTCGTGCAGCAGGGCCGCGGCCAGCAGAATCTTCTGCCGCATGCCCTTCGAGTACGACGACATCAACGTGAAGCGGTCGCTGTGCAGCCCGAGCAGACGCAGGAAGCGGTCGATGCGTGGTGCGGCAGCCTCAGACGCGATCTCGCGCAGCAGGGCGATCATCTCCAGGTACTCTTCGCCGCTGAGGTAGGTGTAGAGGTGCGGTTCTTCGGGCACTTACCCGAACTGGGACTTGAATCCTTCCCAATCGTCATGGACGGGCCGGCCCTTCCACAGCACTTGTCCTTCGCTACGCTCAATCAGTCCCGTGATCATCTTGACGGTGGTGGACTTCCCCGATCAATTGGGTCCCAGGTAGGCCGTAACCTCTCCCGGACGGGCCGAGAAGCTGACATCATCCACGACGGCTATTCCGCTATAGCGCTTGGAAAGCGAGCGAATCTCCAGCATTGGGGCCTCTCTCACCGCGCCACTGGCCAGAACTCTGGGCGCCGCCAGCCTGATTGGACACCGTTCCAATGCTCGGGTTCCCGGCAAACCATTGAACTTAAAGCAGGCTCTCGAGAGTATCAGCCAGCCGGGCGATGTCGTCTTCGTTGTTGTAGAAATGGGTCGAGACACGGAGCAGTCCGTGCCGTGCGGAAGTGACGACCTGGTGCTTCCTCAGCTCCACCGCCAAGGCGGAGGCGTCCTTGCCCGGGAATCGCGCCGCCACAATCGCGGAGTCGTCGTAGGGCAGTGGCTCGCCGCCGAGTGCTCGCAGGCGTTCACGGACCAGTCCTCCCAGGGCCAGCACGCGCTGTTCGATGCGCTCCGGACCGATCTCGAGCATTAGATCGACGCTCGCTTCGAGTGCGCATAAAGGCAGCGACGCGAGCATCCCCGCTTCGTACTTCTCTGCCGTCGAGGAGAACTCCGGCATGCCCTCGTGCAGGCTGTCCACGCGCCGCCACTCGCGGTGGCTGCGCCAGCCGACGGCCAGCGGATCGAGCCGCTGCCGCAGGCCGGGCGAGACGGCCATGAATCCTGCCCCGTTGGGCGCGAGCATCCACTTGTAGCAATCGACGGCCAGCAGATCGGGACGGATCGAGCCGAAATCAAGCCGCAGCGCCCCCAGGCTTTGAGTGGCATCCAAGTAGAACAGGACGCCGCGGCGGCGCAATTCGGGGGCGATTTCTTCGATGCGTGCCCGGTAGCCGGTGGAGTAATTCACCGTGCTCAGCATGACGAGGCGGGTGCGGGAAGTCAGCGACTGCAGCACTTCTTCGCACCCGCAGCGGACGCAGTTCACGCCGCGCCGGGTGAGATGCTCGGCTACGTATAAATGGTTGGGGAACTCGCCTTCGACCGTGACCACTTCGTCGCCCGCGCGCCAGTCCAGTCCGTTGAGCAGGTGCGCCAGCGCCCAGGACGCGTTGGGCATGAATGCGATGTCTTCCGGCGCGGTCTGGATCAGCTGGCCCAGCTTGACGCGCAGCCCGTCGAGATCGGTGTACCAGTCGAGGAAATCGGTGCAGGCGAACTCGCGGCGGCGGGCCAGATGGCGCGCGATGGCGTTCTCGCTCGCTATCGAGAGTTGTCCGAACGTCGCGCTGTTCAGAAACGTTCGGTTCGCCAGTGAGGGGAAACCGGCGCGAATTCCGGCCCAGTCGATGGTCATGGCTGTGTCACGCCTGGGGGTATGCCTTCGCGGCGCGAATCTTCTCCGCCACCCAGGCAGCGGCCTCGGCCAGCGGCACTTCGGTCATCGTCTTGCCGCGGCGTTCGACGATTTCCACCAGCCCCGAGACAAGCTTTTTGCCCACCGTGACGCGGTAAGGGATGCCCACCAGGTCGGCGTCCTTGAACTTGACGCCAGGGCTCAACTCCCGGTCGTCGTAGATCACGTCAACGCCGGCAGCCTTCAACTCCGCATAGATCCGCTCAGCCGCTTCCTTGAGACTCGGGTCGTTGGCTTTGACGGGCGTAACCACCGCTTCAAAGGGCGCGATGGAGACGGGCAGGCACATGCCGTCCTTGTCTGAGAACAGTTCGACCGCCGCGCACAGAATACGCTCGACGCCGATGCCGTAGCTGCCCATAATGACAGGTGTTTCGACGCCGTCCTGGTTCAACACGTTCAGCCCCATCGAGTGGGCATACTTGTAACCCAGCTTGAAGATGTGGCCGATTTCGACCGTCTTTTTGATCTCAAGCGGCAGGCCCGTCTGGAGTTCCGTGTCGCCCTCGGCCACCTGGCGCAGGTCGTGAATACTGGCCGCGAAGTCCTCGCCGGGCGTGACGTTCTTCAGATGGTAGTCATTCCTGTTCGCGCCGGAAACCATGTTCTTGCGGCCTTCGAGCGTCTGGTCCGTAAGCACCGGCAGGGAGTCGGGCAGGCCGACGGGTCCGAGCGAGCCCGCGTCCGCGCCGAACCACTGCCGGATCTCCTCGGGCAGTGCGGGCCGGAACTCGACGCAGCCCGTCGCGCTCTGGAACTTGGTCTCGCTGAGTTGGTGGTCGCCGCGCAGCAGGGCCACGTAGGGCTTGCCGTCGGCGACTAGAACCAAGGTCTTGATCAGCGACGTGGCGGGAACGCCCAGGAACGCGGCGACTTCCTCGATGGTCTTCTGATCAGGCGTGTAGATCTCTTCGGGAGCAAGGTCACCCTCGGGGTCGGGTGCGCCGAGCGGAGCAGGACGCGAAACCGCCTTCTCCAGATTCGCCGCGTAGCCCGTCTCGCGGCAGAACGCCACGTAGTCTTCTCCGGCTTCGGTGGCGACCATGAACTCCTGCGACTGACTGCCGCCCATCGCACCCGAGTGCGCCTCGACGGTCAGGTATTCCAAGCCGCAGCGATCGAAAATGCGGCAATACGCCACGCGATGTTTCTCGTAGCTTACGTCCAGGCCTTCGGGCGCCAGATCGAAGGAGTAGCTGTCCTTCATGGTGAACTGGCGGACGCGCAGCAGACCCGACTTGGGACGCGGCTCGTCGCGGAATTTGGTCTGAATCTGGTACCAGATCTGGGGCAGTTGCTTGTAGCTGCGCACTTCGCCGCGCGCGATAAACGTCATCACCTCTTCGTGCGTCATGGCCAGGCACAGCTGGCGGCCGAAGCGATCCTTCAGCTTGAAGAGGTTATCGCCCATCACGCCGTAGCGGCCCGACTCCTGCCACACCTCGGCCGGATTCAGCGCGGGCAGGAAGAACTCCTGTGCACCGATCGCATCCATCTCCTCGCGGACGATGGCGGTGATCTTCAGAACCGCGC
>Ga0209697_10001763_pt1 | contig 32555 bp, 25 predicted proteins | sample AliMusrvi5mmetaG_FD_184115 | JGI IMG/M metagenome (GOLD analysis project Ga0209697, IMG submission 184115) | Freshwater lake bacterial and archeal communities from Alinen Mustajarvi, Finland, to study Microbial Dark Matter (Phase II) - Alinen... | ecosystem: Environmental > Aquatic > Freshwater... | reverse complement strand
GTCACGAAGATGGCCGCCCACAGCCTGGACATCATCGAGAAGCGCGGCAAGCACCACAACCCCGACACGGGCTCCGGCGGCATGCTGCTGGGCACGGTCGCGGCGATCGGCCCCAAGCTCAAGGACCGCGACCTCAAGGTCGGCGACCGCATCGCGACCCTTGTGTCGCTCTCTCTGACGCCGCTCAAGGTCGACGAGATCGTCTCGATCAACAAGGACACCTGCCAGGTCAGGGTGAAGGCGCAGGCGATCCTGTTCGAGACCGGCATCTACGCCAAGATCCCGGCCGACATGGACGAGGCGCTCGCGCTCGCCATCCTCGACGTTGCCGGCGCGCCCGCCCAAGCCGCCAAGCTCTGCAAGCCCGGCCAGACTGTGTTCGTCCTCGGCGCCGGCGGCAAGAGCGGCCTCCTCTGCGCCTACGAGGCCCGCAAGCGCGTGAAGCCGACCGGCAAGGTCATCTGCCTCGTGCACGGCGAGGCCGGCAAGAAGCGCCTCGAGAAGACCGGCTTTGCCGACGTCATTATCCAGGGCTCAGCCACCGACCAGCTCTTCGTGTACGAAGAGGTCAAGAAGGCGACCGGCGGCGAGATGGCCGACCTCACCATCAACTGCGTCGACATCCCCAACACCGAGATGGCCTCCGTCCTCGCGACCAAGAACGACGGCATGGTCTACTTCTTCAGCATGGCGACGAGCTTCACGTCGGCCGCCCTGGGCGCCGAGGGCATCGGCGCCGACACGCTGATGATCATCGGCAACGGTTACACCAAGGATCACGCGGTCATCGCGCTCGAGGTCGTGCGCGAGAGCCCGATCCTGATGGAGATCTTCAAGGACACCTACGCCACCGGTGCCGGCAACGCCGAGCCGGTCAACCTCAGGGCGTAGGCAGACTGGGGTCGCGTGGCGGCGAGCGGACGCCGGCGGGACGCTCCTCGCGGAACGCGCCGAGGGAAGCGGGACGGCGGCGGAGGCATCGCGCAGGACGCACGACGTGGGTAGACGGGGCGCGCCGCGCGCCGCGATGCTCCAAAGAGAGGGGCCCTGCATGGGGCCCCTCTTTTGTCCCGCCGCGCCGGGGCACTCACGACCGGCGGACGGCGCCTGGCCGGAGTTTCACGTGAAACATGCGCGAACGGACACGGAAGCAGCCATCGGGCGGGTTCGCATCCTGAGTCTCCATTCGCGTTGTGACAGGGCCGTCCGCCACCGGTCGCTGACTCGTGACGTGGCGCCTCAGACGCCGGCGCACCGGCTTCGCTCAGTAGCAACTGCGGCGGTCGTGAAGAATTTGTGAAGCGCTGCCGCTCCTCTCGTGAGGCGGCTGCAGGGAGTGTGGGGCGGCGGCCCCGGGTAGAAGGATTCAGCGAGCAACCCCACATGGAGGAAGACCAGTGACCCAGGAAGACGTCCGGAGGGCGCTGTCCTCCGTCCAGGATCCCGAGCTTCGCAAGAGCATCGTCGAACTTGGGATGGTCCGGGATATCGTCGCCGGGCCGGACCGCATCGGCGCCACGATCGTGCTGACCACGGCAGGCTGCCCGTTGCGGAATCAGATCCGTGCCGAGGCCGAGCAGGCGCTTTCCACTATCGCACAGGGCCGCACCGTCGAGATCAAACTCGACGCCATGTCGTGCGACGAGCGCGACGCGCTCACCGCGCGGCTCAAAGACCGGCACGAGCTCGTGCACAGCCTCTTCGGGCCCGGCTCCCGCACGCGCACGATCGCTGTGGCGAGCGGCAAGGGCGGCGTGGGCAAGTCCACCGTCACCGCCAATCTCGCGGTCGCCCTCGCGGGGCAAGGGTACGCCGTCGCGCTGATCGACGCCGACGTCTACGGCCCGACGATGCCGCTCATGATGGGGCTGCCCGCCATCCCCCCCGAGATGCACGAGGGCAAGCTGATCCCGCCGGAAGCCCATGGCGTCAAGGTGGTCTCCATGGGCTTCTTCCTCCCGGACAACGAGCCGGTCATCTGGCGCGGCCCGATGCTCGGCCGCGCCATCGAGCAGTTCCTTGGCGACGTGCTCTGGGGCAGCCCTGACTTCCTCCTCATCGACCTGCCTCCCGGGACCGGCGACATCGCCCTCACGATCGCCCAGATGATCCCCGGAGCGGGGATGATCATCGTCACCACACCGCAAGAGGCCGCCGCCAAGACGGCGGTCAAGGCGGCCAAGATGGCACGCATGACCAAACAGGACGTGCTGGGCGTCGTCGAGAACATGTCCTACTACATCTGCCCCGACTGCGGCTCGCGGCACCACATATTCGGCCGCGGGGGGGCCTTTGAGATCGCGCGGCTCATGGACACGCGTCTCCTCGCCCGCATCCCTCTCGACGAGGCGACCCGCGAAGGCGGAGACCACGGAGCACCGGCGGCGCTCGATCCGTCCACGCCCGTAGGAGCGGCTTTCGCAGATCTCGCCCAAGCCGTGCTCGATCCCGACGCCGCAGGCACGCCAGCGGACGCAGACTAGCCGGGCCATCCTCACGCTCGCACCCGAGCGCCAAGTGAGCGCGAGCGCCCAGTGACCTTCAGCGCACCCGGCGCTCCTTCAGCGGCTCACTCCGAGGACTGATCACCCTCCGTGAAGCCGCGGGGTCCCACGCCGAGCAGCAAGGACGAGACCGCGTCGTGTGCCTCCGAGAGTGCGCGAATCCCCCCAGGCAGGTCGGCGGCGCGCATCGACCCCGCCCGGCACGCGCTCCTGCGCTCACGCGAGGACGAGGCCCGCCGGGAACTCGCCGAGATCGGCGCGACGCTCCGGGCCGCCTGCGAAGGACACCCGCCGGCGCTACGCCATGACCTCCGTGCGCGCCGGCAAGCGCGCGGTCATCGTCTACGACTCCGCCCCGCCGACGCCGGACAAGCCCCGCATCGGCGATGGCGGACATCGTCGCGACGCGGGAGGCCTACGAGCGGCGACGCACCTCCGCCAGCGCCCATCTGGCGGTCGACGTCGCACGAGAGCTGGGCCTGGACGCGGCCGAGGTTCGAGACGCCGCAAGCGCGGCCCGTGGTACGACCCCGGCCCGCCCGCTCAGCCCTGCGCGGAGGATCGTGAAGCTCGCCGCCGCCTATCAGGCGATCGTGCTGGCGCGGCGGCGGCATTCGCGACCGTCCTCGGGAGAGAGAGCCGGGCCTGAGCAGATCCGGAGCCGGACAGAGTGCGGCCCCGGCAGTCCCCGCAGCCGAGATCCGGCTCTGGGCCCGACCGCCGGGGCCAGGCAAACTATCCCACCACCCGGGCGCCGTTGATCCGGCGGCGCCCGCCTAGGCGGTGAGGAAGGAGCAGAGGTACTCGCCAACGTCCTTGTCGGCGGATGAGAACTCCAGAGTCCGGAGGAGCCGGCAGAGACTGACGTCGTCTCCCACGATCGTGGTGCCGAGCTGCTCGTACCTTGAGAGCACCTCGTCGACTGCCTGTTCCTTCTCCTCACGAGTCATATGAGCCCTCCAGGGGGTCCCGTTTGCTCCGGTACTAGTTTCGGCCTCGGCCCTCACCAACAACATGGGTGCATTGTTTAGGGACGCGTGCCCACTCCGCCCGGGAAGCCGCCCGCCGCGCCGCCGATCGGCGCGGCCGGCGGCGCAAGGGAGCAGGCACGGCGCGGCCGGTCCGGCCGCACGACCGTGCGCTCAGAAGCAGGACTTCAGCGTCCCCCGGCGGCGGATGTCGATGGTGGCCCAGTGAAACCCGCCGGCGATGGTCTCGAAGGCCCAGAAGGGGCATTCGATGGGTTCGCATCCCCATCCCCGAAGCGTGCGCACGAACCGCCCCCCTCCGGCGGACACGACGACGCGACCTTCGTCAAGGGTGACGACGTTCATCATGATCCGGCGGCTGCAGTCGTACATGGGGTGAGACTCCGGCATCTCCGGCACCCCGACCACCCGTTCCGGATCGACCAGCAGCTTGCCCGGCGCCAGCGGCGAGAACGTCGCCTCGATGGGCATCGGATGGCTGTCGTGGAGCTCGACCTCGTGCGCACGCGCACTTCGTCATGCGTGGCGGCAGGAGTGCCCTGTGCGATCAGGCGCGCTGACGGGCCACCCCGGCGACGATCTCCGCGGCGACGCGCGCCGCGATAGCTGCTTGACGACCGTCGCCGAGCGGAGGGCCACCACCGCAGACGTCGGCCGCGGCGAGGAGGGCGCCCGCGGCCACCGACGCACCCTGGACGAGCTCGCGCACCGTCAGGCCCACCGGGTCCGCGCCGCCCTCCAGGGCGCCGAGGTCGACCGACAGGTAGATCGCCTCCGTGCCGGCGGCGGCGGCCTCGAGCGCCTCCTGGGCCACCGTCGCCATTCCGGCCGCGGCAACGTCCGCCACGGAAAACGCGTGTGCCCCCATCTCGGCGAGCACCTGCAGCACCGGCACGTCCGGCGGCGCGGCGCGACCGCCGATCAGCGCTAGGTTGCCCGGGGCCAAGAGGCCCAGCTCGAGGGCGCGCGCCCACCGCGACGCGTCGCCGTGCGCCGGTTCGAGCGCGACTTCGTAGGCCGGCGTGAAGGCGACCACCCCAAGCCGGCCGTGCAGCTTGCCCGACAGCACCTGCAGTACCGGGAGGCTGGCGAGGGAGCCGCCGCCGAGAACAAGCGGCGTCGCCCCGCAGGCAAAGACGTCCGCCAGGCGTTCGTGCGCACGCAGGAGCGTCGCCGTGAAGTCGTCGTCGACGGCGATGTCTCCGTAGTCCACGACGCGCAGGCCGGCGCCGGAAGGAGCCGCGCGTCGCCAGGCCGAGTACGGGGCGGAGGCGCGGCGGATGGCGGCCGGCCAGTCGGGGCGCCCTCCGGCCGACAGGCCCAGGACGACGAGCGCCGCGCCGCTGAGGGCGGCAGGGTCGTCCACCACCGGGAGCCCCAGGAGCCCGGGCCCGGACGCTTCGTTCGCGAGCCCGGCCGCGACGGTCTGCCACAGCCGGCTCAACTCTGCGCGGTCCACGTCCGGCGTCACCAGCGCCGGGTCACGCGCTGAGCCGCAACGGCCTGCTCGTCGAGCGCGATCCCGAGTCCGGGGCCTTCCGGGACGAGGACCGTCGAGACCCCGTCGCGGACCACGGCCGTGAGTCCCGAGCCGAGGTCGAGCTCCAGACCGCCCTCGCGCCACGGGAGGTCGGCGTCGCCGTGCACGGCGTTCGCGAGCGCGATGTTGACGTGAAAATGGGCAGCGAGGCCGAGGCTGCTCTCGCCCATGTTGCCCATCATGATGGTGATACCGGCCGCCTCCGCGATGGCGTTCACCTTGAGCGCGTCGAGGATGCCGCCGGTCTTCATCAGCTTCACCACGAAGATGTCGCAAGCGCCGGCCCGCGCCGCCGCGAGCGCCTCGCGCGGGCCGCGGATGCTCTCGTCCAGCGCGATCGGCGTGTCGACGCGCTCGCGCACGAAGCGAGCCGCCTCAAGGTCGTCCATGCGCACCGGCTGCTCGACGAGCTCGATGCCATAGGGCTCGAGCAGCTTGATGGCGCGGACCGCCGTCCTCGCGTCCCACCAGCCTTGATTGGCATCGACGGTGATGCGCGCGTCCGGTCCGGCCGCTTCGCGGACGGCGGCGACGCGCTCTTCGTCGCGCTCCGGCGCGTCGCCGACCTTGATCTTGAAGACGGTCACCGACTCGGAGCGCAGGGCCCGCGTCTTGCGCGCCAGCCCCTCCGGCGCGTCCCACCCGAGGGCGACGACCTCCGTCAGCCCGTCGCGCGAGCGACCGCCGATGAGATCGCAGAGCGGCCGCCCGAGCGCCTTCCCCTGGAGGTCCCACAGCGCCATCTCCAGACCGGCGCGCGCCGCCTGATTGCCGACGGTGAACAGCTCGCGCTCCCACACGCGACGGATCGCCTCGAGCTGGAAGGGGTCCCGGCCGACCACGGAGGGCCCGAGGTACTCGCCGATCACGTCCTGGACGGTCCACAGCGTCTCGCCCGTGAACTCGTACGCCGGGCACGCCTCACCGAGCCCGATCAGGCCCTCGTCGGTCTCGACGCGCACGAGATCGCAGGGCCCCACGGACAGCGCCGACGAGGCGATGACGAACGGCTCCGAGTAGCGAAGCTCGAGAGTATCGACGTGCACGGCGGTGATCTTCACGGGCCACACCTGACGGATCGCCCTGGGGACGGACCCAGTCTACGCCATCGCGATGAGCACCCGGAAAGCCGCGCCGGCGTCGCCGGGCGCGCTTCTGCCGGGCCCCACCCGGCTTGCCGCCGGTCGGGGAATGACCCATAATACGGAGTCCCCGAAGGGGGACCGCGTGGGGCATTAGCTCAGCTGGGAGAGCGCCTGGATCGCACCCAGGAGGTCAGCGGTTCGATTCCGCTATGCTCCACCACTTCTTCTGGCACTGCCTCGACTCACGACACGGCTGGCCCCCGGCGTGAACGCCCCTCGTCCCTCACACGAACCACAAGAACGACGCGATCGAGATGAGCCCGGTCAACAGCCAGCGCTCGCGGTCGATCCGGCCCAGGGTCGCTCCGGCGACGAGCGCCAGCCCGGCGAACGCCAGGAGCACGGGGAAGTCGACGTAGCGCTCGAACCAGCGCACGTTGGTCATCGCGCTCAGAAGCACGCCGAGGAGGGCGCTCATCAGCAGGCGGCTCCTCACGTCCGAGAGCCGCGTGGCCAGCAGCCCCGCGACCGCCGCCGACCCCAAGGGGATGAGGACCCACCAGAGCAGGCTCGATCCGGCCAAGTGAGGGAAGGGCACCCGAGAGACGAGGCCGAGGAAGCTGGTGATCGTGCCCAGCACGCCCAGCACCAGGAGGCCGGCGGCTGCGGCGGCCGGGAGCGCCAGCACCGCCAGCCACGCGCGTTCGTGGCGCAGCCGCCTCCACCAGGTCGCGATCTCCCCCGCCGGCAGCATGAGGACCGCGTACGCTCCGACGACGCCCAGGCTCAGCAGGAGATTGCGCGTCCGGTGTACGGCCGCAAGCGGAGTCTGCGCGGCGGCGGCGCCGGGCGCGGGCGGCAGTGGACCGCCCCAGTAGACCAGCAAGGCCGCGAGAGGGACGAGGGCGAGGGCAAGCAGGCAGAGCCCGGCGATCCGGCGACGGCGCGGCAGCGGCACGCTCAGCAGCGCCACCAGACCGGGAGCCAGCAGCCACAGCGTGACCTGACGCATCAGCGTCGCCGCGGCGAGGCAGGCGGCGAACGCGGCGAGGCGTGCCAGGCTGGGCCGCCGCACGTAGGCCAGCGAGCGCTCCAGGCCCAGGACGACGAAGAACCAGGTCGGGTTGTCGGTGAGGACGTGGAAGGACTGCCCAAAGAAGAACGGCGAGATCGCCAGCAGCAACGCGAGCGCCAGCGCGTCCGGCGGGCGAGCCTGCAAGCGGTCCCGGAAGAGCACGTAGGCGACTGCGCACGTGCCCCAGGAGAAAGCGCAGACGACGAGCCGCACGGCGACAAGCGAGCCGCCGAGGGGCCGCGCGAGCGTGGCCAGCAGCCAGTACACGAGAGGGCCGGACCACGCCCCATAGCCGCTCAGCCACGGGCGCGGCCACTGGTGCGCGACGACCCGGACGATCCCGTAATGGATGGGCTCGTCCCCTCCCTGGAAGGCGTTGAACCAGTGGCTGAGTCCGTGCCACCCGACGATGACGACGACGAAGGGCAGCGCCAGGACCATCAGATGCAACCAGCGCGAGTCCGAGAGGAGCGAGGAACTACCGACAAGGCGACTCGGGATGGGCGGCCTAGTCATTGACTAGTCATGGACCATCGTCGCGCCCGGTTCCGTCCGCTTTTGCGCGTTCATCATCTCGTCGCGATTCTACCCCACGCGGGCTGGCGCCCTGTCTCGCGAGCAGCTCACCGCGCCCACGAGCCAAGTGCCGCACTCGGTGATAGCATCCGCTCCGTGACCGCCCCCGAAGACACCCGCCAGCCCTCCCGTCGCAGGTCTGCGCTTTGCCCTCTCAGCGGCAGCGCGCGTGGCCGGGAAGCGCTGTGGAGCAGCGGGGCATGATGGGCGCGGGCTTCAAGCCGGGCTACTACTCGGACGCGAAGCCGGAGCTCCTCGAGCTCATCGACCCCCGAGGTCTGCGCATCCTCGACGCGGGATGCGCCGGGGGAAGCAACGGGGAGATGATGAAGCGCCGCGGCGCGCGCGAGGTGGTGGGCATCGAGCTCAGCCCGGCTGCGGCCGAGCAGGCGCGGGCCCGCCTGGACCGCGTCATCGTCGGCGACCTCGCGACGGTCGACCTCGGAGAGCTTGCGGCAGAACCCTTCGACGCCCTGCTCCTCATCGACGTGATCGAGCACCTCTTGGATCCTCAAGCCTCACTGCGGCGGTTGCTCGAGACGCTCAGGCCAGGCGGCGTGGTGGTCGCATCCATCCCCAACGTGGCCCACGTCTGGGTCCTGGCAAACCTGCTGGCGGGCCGCTGGCCGCAGAAGGACAGCGGGATCTTCGACCGGACGCATCTCCGCTTCTTCGCGCGCCGGGACATGGTGCGGTTGCTCGACAGCGCGGGGCTCGACGTGCTCGCCGTCCACCCCTACTTCACGCGCTACGAGTCGCTGCGGAAGCTGTCGCTCGTGCTGTCGCTGTACCTCTTTCGCAACTACTTCGCGCGCCAGTTCCTCCTGCTGGCCCGCAAGCCTCTCTAGCGCTCGGCCGAGCGGGCTTCGTCGTCTTCGGCGTCGTCGATGCCCACGTCCGTGAGGACGACCATCGGGGCGTCCGGGTCGAGCTGCACCAGCAAGGACCCGCACTGCGGGCAGACGGGCTGGGGCGCGTCGGTGTTGAACTCGTCGCTGCAGCTGAGACAGGTCGCGGCCACCAGCTTGTGGTCGAAGTGCAGCGCGGCTCCGCGAAAGAAGTCGTCCTCGCCGGCGAGCATCTCGAAGTACATCTCGATGGACTCCTGCGAGAAGTCGGCCGCCGGAGTCATGGTGAGGAACAGGTCCGTCACGCGGCGGCCGCCGTTGGCCAGCGCCGCCTCGCGAGCGCGATCGATGATGCCCTGCGTGATCCCGAGTTCGTGCACGAGTGAGCCTCCGTCGTTGTGCTGCCTTGCGACTGCCGTCGCTCATGTACTTCTACCACCTCGCGAACGCGTCTCATCCACGAGGGCTCCCGGCCGGGCATCGGCAGCCGCCCATTGCAACGAATGTCAAATGTGTGAGACGCCGCGAATACGATATTGCATCGCACATGTGAGTACTGATGCGATATTCGTCACCTTTTACCTTGTGCCCGCTACATCCGTCTGATACAACGAGGAGCGACAGCCATGTGCTTCCCGCCTCACGTGAGGCGCGAGCGAAAGGAGTGGGCAGATGAAGGTCCTCATCGTGGGCGCCGGCATGCAGGGTCAGGTCATCACCTGGAACCTCGGCCGCAACCCTGCAGTCACCGAGATCGTCGTGGCGGACTACGACGAGAAGCGCGCGCAGTTCGTCGCCGGCCAGGTCGGCAACGGCAAGGCCAGGGCGATGTTCATCAATGCCGCGGACTCGGACTCGATCGCCAAAGCCGGCGAGGGCTGCAAGCTCGTCGTCAACGCGGTGATCCCGCAGTTCAACAAGTCGATCATGCAGGCGTGCCTCAAGTGCGGCGCCGCCTACCAGGACATGGCCCAGGGCCAGACGCAGACGCAGACGATCGACGAGGCCTACGTCGACCAGATGACGCTGGCCCCCGAGTTCGCCAAGCAGGGCGTGCTTGCACTCCTGAGCACGGGCATGGACCCCGGCGTCACCAACACGTTCGCCGCCAACGGCTATGAGGACCTCGACAAGTGCTTCGAGATCCGCATCAAGGACTTCGCGCTCTTCGACTCCCCGGTGCCGCTGCAGGTGTGGAGCCAGGAGACCTACTACACCGACTGCTCCCAGCCGCCGTTGCTCTACGAGGACGGCGAGTTCAAGCGCGTCGAGATCTTCGGGCGTCGCGAGCACTACGAGTTCCCCGCGCCCTTTGGCCTCGGCACCGTCATCTGCCACGACCACGAAGAGGTCAGCACCCTGCCGCGCCTGCTCCCCAAGGCGCTCGGCGAAAAGGGCCTGCGCTATGTCGACTTCAAGATGGGCGGCGACGAGGATGGCATCGACGGCGACCTCGCCTTCGTCGGCTCGGGCATGGTGAGCAAGGAATACGTCACGCTCAAGGACGGCACCAAGGTCCGCCCGATCGACGTCTACGTCGCCACCCTGGCGCCGAACCCGCCGGCGGAGGAGCTCGCGAGGCTCGCGCTCGCCGGCGAGATCACCGACTTCGGCGTCGTCACGGTCGACTGCATCGGCGAGAAGAACGGCAAGCCGGCCAGCATCGGCTACAACATCTTCCCGCCGGACATCAAGTGGGTGAACGGCCAGATTCCGGGCGCCACGTGCGTCAGCTACGGCACCAGCACTCCGGCCAGCATCTACGCCGAGCTCATCGTCGAGGACAAGATCGCGCAGAAGGGCATGATCTGCCCCGAGGAGCTGCCGCGCAGCGTGCGCGACGCCTTCATCGCCGAGTGCGGCGTGCGCAACATGCCAATCACGCGCAAGGACGTCGTCGCGGCCAACTGACGCGCGGCACAAGAAGCCCCTGAGGCGCTTCCGCTCACCGGGAAGCGCAGAGGGCCGGGGCGGCGCAAGCCGCCCCGGCCCTTCTTTCGCCTGAGGGCGGCTCAGTTCAAGGCCAGGGGCTTCTCCATCACGTCGAAGCTGCGCGCGACGTGCATGCCGGCGGCCTCGTAGACGCGCACGGCCCCGGTCACGTTCTGCGCGTCGACGTAGAGGCGCACCACGGTGGAGCCGCGGTCGCGAAGCGTGGCGAAGGCTGCCAGCAAGAGCGCGCGTCCGACGCCGCGCCCGCGCCACGGTTTGCGCACGGCAAGATCGCCGATCTCGGCGCCGTGCTCGCCCCGGACCGGGATGACGTACCCGGCGAGTTCCGCGCCGTCCCAGGCGAGCCACCACAGGGTCGGGTCGGCGTCACCGGCCTCGAGGTGGTGCAGGCGCCATGCGTCGTAGCCGCGAGCCTGATAGAGAAAGTGCTCGGAGAACGCCTCCCCGTCGGCCGCCCAAACGTTCTTCTCATCGACGCAGGGCCTGAACGGCACGGGCTCTACCCCCGCGGGCCACGACGCGTGAGGGGGTTCATCGCGCAGATCCATCGCCATCTCGTAGAACTGGCGGACCGGGGCGAAGCCGCGCGCGTCCAGAGACGTCCGGCGCACGCTGTCGGTGTCTTCGCACCAGACGATGAGCCTGCGGGCCGCACCGTCTTGCCGCCGGGAAGGAAGCTCCGCGGCGCGGGCCTCGATGATGTCGAGCAGCGCGTCGCCGAGTCCGAGACCGCGGTGCGCGGGGTGCACGTAGTGGTCGGCGGAGACCTCGCTGGCGGTCTCGGGCCACAGCAAGACGACCCCTGCGATCGACCCGCAGGGCGAGACGGCGACCCACCAGTCCGTCTCGGGGTGACGCCCCGGGTCCTTCCACTCCGTCGCCAACTCCTGCTCGGGGCTGCGGGGTTCGCCGGCGTCGTGACTCTCGGCCGCGTCGAGCACGGCTTGGGCGGCCGGAAGGTCGGCTGCGACAGGGTGGCGCAGGATGTAGCCGGGAGGGATCGGCATCGAGACTCCTGAGGCTTGTGGGCGTTACCCGCTCACCCTACTCCCGAACGCCGCAGAAACGGAGAGCCGTCAGGATGAGCGCCTCGGCGGCCCGGCGAAGCTCGTCGACCTGGACGAACTCGTCCGGTCTGTGCGCGACGCACACGTCGCCGGGGCCGAACAAGACCGTCGGGATGTGGCCGGTGTTGACCAGAAGCCGCATATCCGAGCCGTAGGTGACGCCTTCCGCCGGAGGCGCGGCGCCCGTCAGCGTCGTGACGGCCGCAGTGAGGCTGGTCACGATGGGATCTCGCGCGTCCGTCACGGCGGAGTCGAAACGGCCGCCCCACCACTCCACCTCGGGCGCATGATCGCGGAGCCATGGGTCGGCCGCGGCGGCGCGGGCGAGCGCTTCTTCGAACGCCCGCCGGGCCGCGGCCGGCTCTTCTCCCACCGCGACGCCGTAGCGACCCTCGGCCACCAGCGTGTCGGGCACGCTCGATGCCCAATCGCCGGCACGCAACGTGCCGACCTCGATGGGCCACGGCAGCCGGTGGCGTGCGAAGAGCGGATCTCGGGGACGGCCCGCCACCGCCGCCCGCGCGCCTCCCGGCTCGTCTGCCGGCGCGTCTCCGATACCACAGCGCTGCGCCTCGAGCTCGCGGAGGGCGGCGAACAGCGGCGCGAACTTCTCGACGGCGCTCACGCCCTCCTCGCGCACGCAGCCGTGCGCCGAGAGGCCGTGCACGACGAGCCGGAACATCAGCGATCCCGCCTGTGCGGGGACCACGGCGAGCCGGGTCGGCTCGACCACGATCGCCCCATCGGCGGTGTGACCGCGCACGATGGTCGCCAAGGTGCCGATGCCGCCGTCCTCCTCGCCGACAACGCTGGCGACGTTGAGACGACCGCGCATGCGGACACCGGCATCCTTGATGGCCTTGGCGGCGAAGAGCGCGCAGCACAGGCCGCCCTTCATGTCCGCGGCGCCGCGACCGTACACCCGGCCGTCCCTGACGGTGGGGGCGAACGGCGGGGACGTCCAGGCGCCCTCGTCGCCCGGCGGCACCACGTCAACGTGCCCGTTGAGCAGGAGATCGCGACCCGGGATCGATGGTCCGGCGCCCGCGGCCGGGCCCCCGAGGCCGGCCCCGGCCGACTCGCCGATCCAGCCGACGACGCCGAGCGCCTCCTCGCGCTCCACCTCGGCGGAATAGTCGGGGTGCCTGGCGAGCGCCCGCAGGTCGATCTCCCAGGCATCGGTCGTCAGCCCCGCGCTGCGCATCCACTCGGCCACGGCAAGCTGCGCCGGGCTCTCGTCGCCGTCGAGGCTCGGGATGGCTACGAGCTCGCAGAGGAAGGCGACCAGGCCGCCAAGGTCGAGAACGTCCAGGCCGCGGCGTTCGACGGCGCTCAGCCGGGGGTCAGCGAAAGCGCCCAACGATCACTCCGCGTCGCGCAGCACGGGCCTCGTCAGACACGTGGGGCCGCCCTCCGCCTTGAAGGACAGAGGTTCGCCGGAGAAGGTGACGACCTCGCAGTCGGCCTCCTCCAGCAACCGGCGTGTGACCGGACTGCCGTCGAGCATGATGCAGCGGCGGGGGGCGACGGTGAGCACGTTGGTCGCCTGCGTGTGCAGGAACTCGTCCTCCGGTACCTCGAGCAGGCGCATGCCCCGCCGCCTGAGCTCTTCCCAGAAGGCGGTCGGCATCAGGGGCGGATACGCGACCGCCAGATCCACGTCGACCGGGCTGATGAGGCTCAGCAGGTGCAGGCACGCGTCTGGGCCGGTGAAGTAAGGCAGGTCATAGTCCAGCACCGTGATCCCGAGCGGCCCCAGCAAGCCGCGCAGCTGGCTCACGCCTTCGGAGTTGCTGCGAAAGCCGCGGCCCACGGCCAGCGTGTCGTGGTCGAGCCACATCGTGTCGCCGCCCTCGCAGCGGGCTTCTCCCTCGAGCCGGCCGTGCAGCGGGACGCCGCACGCCTGCAGCGTGCGGCCGAGCGGCTCTTCCTCTCCCCGGCGCAACCCCTTGCCCATGTGCAGAAGGATAGCGCCTGCGTCGATGACCAGCGCCGGGTCGAACACGAACACGCTGTCGGCGTGCTCCGGCAGCGGCTCTTCGTGGTAGAGCACCTCGACGCCCCAGGCGCCGAGGGCGTCGGCGAAGGCGTCGTGCGCGGCGCGAGCCGCCACAAGGTCGATCGCGGACGCGTAGTGCCAGCGCGCGGGATCGGCGGCGGCCATCGCCTCGCCTGGGCGCCGCATCACGACGCGGCGCAGCGGTGCGACCATGCTCTGGGCGCCGTAGCCTCGACTCATCCGCGCTCCTCTCCGGGGCGGCCGCGAGCGGCGGCTCCCTGGTGTAGTGGTCAGATCAGATCGCCGCCGAACGACGCCAGGATCGCCTTGGGCATCTCGAAACGTGCAGTCTTGAGCGGGTCGACGACCTGGGACACGCGCAACCGACCGGCGGCGCTCATGAGCATCGAAGCTTGAGCCGCCGGCAGGCCGAGGCGGGTCGCCAGCAGCTCGGCCATGTCCAGAGTGGCGCGGTCGGCGGCCTCGTCGAGAGTCTCGGCCAAGGCGATGGTGGCCACCACCTCTGGCGTCTCGACCAACGGGTTCGTCACCTCGAGCCCGCGCCGCACGTCGACGCGCAGCGTGACGCGCCCGGCGACCTCGACGCCGGTGCCGCAGATCTCGCCGTCGCCCATGAGAGCTTGGAGGTCGCCGGCCGCCAGCAGAGCGCCGGGCGCGGATACTGGCAGGTACACCGTCGCGCCCTCCCCGATCAGCCGCGTGTCCATGTTACCGCCGTGCGCGCCGGGCGACCCGCAGGCCACGGGCGCCCCGGAAGGCGCGACTCCGATGACGCCGATCATCGGCTCGATCGGCACGCGCACCCCGCCTCGGAGCATGACGATCCCCTGCTCGATCTCGACGACCTCGAAGACCGTCTCGCGAAAGCGGTCGCGCGTGACACCGAACTCCGGACTCACTGCCATCACGCCCCGACCGGCGACCTCGATGCGCTCGACGAACACCGCGAGGACGTCGCCCGGCCCGGCGCCCTCCACGAAGACAGGGCCGGTGGCCGGGTTGATGCGCTCCCCGTCGATCGCGGCCGGCGCCCGGCCCGGCGCGACGACCTGACCGGCGAAGCAGTCCGCGGTCTCGAGCTCGACTGTCTCCCCAAGGCGCACGCGCACGGCGGGAGGAGCATCCGCCGAGAGACTGTAGACGCTCCGCTCCCTAGAGAGGCGGATCACGGCGAAAGCGGCGGCGCGCTCAGTCGCCGTGGATCTTCCGCCGCCAGGGCGCCCACGACGTGGGCCGGTTCATGTCGGCATACTGATGCACCGGCGTGTCCTCGGGCGCCTTGAGCACGAGCAGGCCGTCCGCGTCCAGCACGTCCAGGGCGTCGGCCTGCATGAGAGCGAAGAGGCTGACGATGCCGACGGCGTCGTGGCCGCCGCCCAGCTCGTCCACGGTGAGCGTGTGATTGGCGACGAAACGCTTCCAGGTGACCGTCAGACGGTCCCAGGTGAAGTCGGCGCGCATGCCCCGCACGAGCAGCGAGAGCTCGCGGTCGCTCGAGCCGACGACGCGGCCCTTGCCGCGCCAGAAGACGAGGGGGAACTCCTCGCCGACCATCTGCTCGGTACGGTGCTTCATCGTCTCGATGGAGATCATGGGGCCTCCCGGCGGTGCGCTGCTCAGGTCAGTCTATCGTGCGGCCGTCGGCCGGGCGAACAGCGCCGCTCGCCTGCGGCGGCCGCGCCACCGGCCGGGAACCCCGCCGCCCGCGTTGCTCCGGCGGCGGGCCCTGAGTAGAGTCGTGGGTTGTGATGACGAACAGCGTGGCCCGCATCGACCTGCACTGCCACTCCCGCTACAGCGGCGCGACCGACATCTGGATGGCCCGGACGCTGCGCGTTGGAGAGCATACCGGCGACCCCGCCGAGATCTACCGGCGCGCCAAGACGCAGGGCATGACGCACGTGACGCTCACCGATCGCGACACGATCGAGGGCGGTCTGCGGCTCGCGCACCACGAGGACTTCGTGCTCGGTGAGGAAGTCACCGCGTTCTTCCCGTCCGAGGCGCACTCCGTGCAGGTGCTCGTCTGGGGCCTGGCGGAAGAACATCACGCCGAGATCCAGGCGCTGCGCTTCAACATCCACGAACTCGTGGCCTACCTGCGCCGTCACGAGATCGCCCACGGGCTGGCGCAGCCCACGTCGCTGCGCTCGAGCGGCCTGCGCCCAGACCAGTTCGAGCAGTTGCTGCTCCTCTTCTGCCTCTGGGAGGTCCGGGACGGAGCCACGCACAAGGCAGCCAACGACCTCGCGATCCGGCTCACGGAGACGAGCGCCGAGACGCTGGGCCGCCTCGCCGAGCACTACCGGATCGAGCCGGCGACGACGTCGATCAGCGGATTCGCGGGCTCGAACGACTTGAGCGGCCTCGACGTCGGCGCGACGTACACGGAGGTCGAGGCCGTCGACGGCGACCTCCTCGCCGGATTGCGCCGGGGCGCTACCTACCCGCGCGGCGAGATCGCCAGCACCGCGAAGACGGCACGCACCCTGGTCGGCCTCGCCTCGGAGGGCGTGAGCGGGCGCGGCGGGCGCGTGACGGCGTGGTTCCTGGACAACGTCATGGGTCCGGAGCCGCCGACGTGGCTCTTGCGCTCCTCGCTCAGCCAGAAGCTCCTCGGTCGCGCGCTGGGCGTCACCAACCGGCGGCCGGGCAACGGTGGCCGCCGGCCGTGGCGGATGACCGCCGTCTCCGAGGTCGCCGAAGCGCTGCAGCAGGGCGGCCTCGGCGAAGGCCCGCAGCGCTACCGTCGGCTCGCCGAGATCATCGACGAGACGTGGAAGCGCGCGACGGTCGAGCACTTCGACGCGCTGCGCGAAGCCCTTGCCGACGAGGACGGCCGCGCCGGCGACGCGCTCCAGGACCTCGCCGGCGTCCAGGTCCTCCTGGCGCCCTACTTCATCGCCGCCGCCTTCCGGGCACGCGAGGAGAGGCACTCCTCCCGACTCGCCGGCGCGCTCGAGGACGCCGGCCTGTTGCCGCCCAGCCCGGCGCCCGGCGTGCCACGAGTGGCGATGTTCACCGACACGTATCTGGATCTCAACGGCGTCGCCACCGTCCTCCAGGCCATCAACGCGGAGGCGCGTCAGGAAGGATATCCGCTCACCATCGTGTCGTGCGGCGAGAAGCGTGCGGGGAGCCCCGGGCACGAGCAGTTCGCCGCGCTGGAACGCGTCAACCTCGAGGTCTACAGTGACTTCCCGCTCGACATCCCTCCGCTGCTCGAGATGCTGGCGTGGTGCGAGAACGAGCGCATCGACGTCATCCACGCCGCCACGCCCGGCCCCGTGGGCCTGGCGGCGTCAGTGCTCGCTCGGGCTCTGGACCTGCCCCTCATCGGCACCTATCACACGGACGTGCCCCGGCTCGGCTACTTCCTCACGGGGGACCACCTCCTCGAGGAGGTGCTCTGGAACTACATACGCTGGTTCTACCGCAGCTGCGAGGCGGTCTTCACGCCGTCGCGCGGCGTGGAGAGGGAGCTCGCCGCGCGTGGTCTCGCCGTCCGCTTCGAGCCGCTCGACCAGGCGGTCGACGCCGAGGCCTTTTCTCCGGAGCGCCGCGACGCGGGTCTCCACCATGAGCTCGGCGGCGAAGGCCATGTGATCCTCTGGGTCGGGCGCGTGTCGGCCGAGAAGAACCTCGAGCTGCTGGCGACCGCCTTCGCCGCCATCCGCGAGCACCGCGACGACGTGAGCCTCGTGATCGTCGGGGACGGTCCATACCGCAAGACGCTTGAGGAGCTGGCGCCGGAAGCCACCTTCCTCGGCTTCCGCTCCGGCGAAGAGCTGGCACGCATCTACGCGTCATCGGACGTGTTCGTCTTCCCCGGCGCCGCAGAGACCTTCGGCCAGGTCGTGCTCGAGGCGGCGATGTCCGGGCTGCCGACGGTCGTCATGGCGGGATCCATCCCCAGCGAGGCGGTCGTCCCCGGGAAGACAGCGCTCACAGTCAGCCCGGGCAACGTGAACGGCGTCCGCGACGCCATCGAGACCCTCCTCGACGACCCCGAGCTGCGCGCGCGGATGGGCGCCGCCGCGCGCATCAACGCTGAGGGACGCACCTGGAAGAAGGCGTTCGCGCACTTCAAGGACGTCTACGCGGACGTGCGCTGGTGAGATCCGCGTGAGCGGCTCCGCGTGGGACGGGAGCGGCCGGGGTCCGGGCGCCGCGCTCTTCCTGCTCGCGCATCACGATGACGAGGTCTTCTGCGCTGGAGCGCTGGCGGCGGCGCTCGCCGCGGGCCGCCGCCTCAAGCTCCTCTGGGCGACGGCGGGCGGGCTGGCGCCAGCGGCGCGCCGCCTCGCCGAGGGTCGCAGGGTCCAGCGCCTCCTGGCGTTGCCCGACGCCGACGTCCGCCTGCTCGGGCTGCCGGACCAGCACGCCGTGGAGCACCTCGACCACCTCGAGGCCGAAGCCGCCGGGCTGATGGACGACGTCGACGAGGTCTACGTGACGGCGTGGGAGGGTGGCCACCCGGATCACGACGCGATGAACCTCGTCGCGGCGCGGCTGCGGACGCGGGCGGCGGGAGCGGGCGGCGGGAGCCGCACGATGCTCGCGGGCAGCGCGCCTCACTTCTTCGAGTTCGGGCTGTACCGGCGCGGCCGTGGCGGGCTGGCCGTCAAGACGCCGCTCCTCCCTGCCGAGCCGCTGCTGGACGCGAGCGCTCTGGCGCTGCGCCGCGCGCTCGCGCGCGCCGACTCCAGCCAGTGGCCGCCCCTCGGCGTCCTGGCCGCCGCCGGCCGCCTGCAGGGCACGTGGGCGACCGAGCCGGTGCGCGAGCTGCCGGCGGGCCGCGACTACTCGCTTCCGCCGGCGCCCGAGCCTCTGCTCTACCGTCTCTACACCCGCTGGGATTTCGACGGCTTCCGCGGGGCCGCCGGCATCTGACCCGCGGAGGTCGCGGTCGCGCACGCGGGCCAACGTGCGCCAGTGCCGCTGGAACACGCCAGGCGCACCCGCCGGGCCAAGCGCACCCGCCGGGCCGCGACTACTTGCGCTGCACCACCCCGACGCCGTCGCCGACGGGGAGGAGCACGAACGTCAGGCCGGCGTCCGCCGCGAGCTCGGCGCTGAGCCGGCGCGCGGCGTCCACCGATGCCTGCGACCAGTGGCCGTCGCCCCGGCCGCCGGCCGCCGTGCCGTCCATGAGCAGGTTGTCGATCAGCACGAGTCCTGCCGGCGCCAAACGGTCGAGGGCGAGCTCGACGTACCGCGGGTATCCGGCCTTGTCGGCGTCGATGTAGATCAGGTCGAAGAGGCCGGCAAGCGCCGCCATCGTCACCGCGGCGTCACCCTCGATGACGTCGACGCGGGCGCCGTCGGGATCTCGGCCCAGGAACTCCCGGGCGGCGGCGATCATCCTGGGGTCGCTCTCCAGCGACGTGACCCGGCCGCCCTCGGCGAGGCCGCGGGCGATCCGCAGCGCCGTGTAGCCGATCGCCAGTCCGACCTCGAGCACCGCGCGCGCGCCCACCGCCCGTGCCAGCATCGCCACCAGCGCGGCGGTCTCGGCGTCGGCGATGGGCACGTGGTGCTCTGCGGCGTAGGCCTCCATGTCGGCCAGCAGGGGGTCGCTCCCCGGGCGCACGGAGGCGAGATACGCATCCACTTGGTCGGTCCGGATCATGGCCGTGATGTACCCGCGGCAGGGAGCGGCGAAGCCGCTAGGGCCGCGGGACGAGCCCGACGCGCTCGCGCACCTTGGCGAGCGTGCGGCTCGCGATGGCCTCGGCGCGGTCGGCCCCGGTCTTGAGCACGTCGACGGTGTAGGCCTTGTCCGCTTCGAGCTCCTTGATGCGCGCCTGGATCGGCGTCAGCGCCGCGACCACGACCTCGCCGAGGTCGGCCTTGAAGTCGGCGTAGCCTTTGCCCTCGTAGCGGCGCTCGATGTCGGCGACGGGCTCACCGGCGAGCGCGCCGTAGATGTCGAGCAGGTTGGTGAGCGCCGGCTTGTCCGGGCCCCCGCGGACCTCCGCGCCCGAATCGGTCACCGCACGCTTGATCTTGCGCCGGATGACGTCGGGCGGGTCCATGACCGCGACGTAGCTGTTCTCCGACCCGGCGCTCTTGCTCATCTTCTTGGTCGGGTCGTCCAGGCTCATCACCCTGGCGCCGCCTGCGCGGATGATCGGCTCCGGGACGACGAACGCCTTGCCGAAGGCGTTGTTGAAGCGTTCGGCGACGTCCCGGGTCAGCTCCACGTGCTGCTTCTGGTCCTCGCCGACCGGCACGGCGTCGGCGCGGTAGAGCAGGATGTCGGCGGCCATCAGGACCGGGTAGTCAAACAGCCCGACGGCGATGCTCTCGCCCTCCGCTTCGGCGGTCTTGTCCTTGTACTGGGTCATGCGCCGAAGCTCGCCCATGTAGGTGATGGTGTTGAGGATCCACATGAGCTCGGCGTGCGCCGGCACGTGGCTCTGGACGAAGACGATCGACCGCTCGGGATCGACGCCCGAGGCGAGGAAGAGATTGACGAGGTCGATGGTGTTGCGCCGCAGCTCGGCGCGCACCTGCCTCACGGTGATGGCGTGCAGGTCGACGGCGCAGTAGACGCAGTCGTGGGTCTCCTGCATGTCCACCCAGTTGCGGACGGCGCCGAGATAGTTGCCGAGGTGCAGCGTGCCGGAAGGCTGGATGCCGCTGAAGACGCGCGGCCGCCGTTCAGGCCTGGGGGCCTCGGCTTCCGGCTGCTTGTCGGCGGCTTCGCTCACGGAGGTGAAGTCTACCGAAGCGCAAGCAGGCGAGCCACTCGCAGCAAGCCGGAGGAGCGGCGAAGAAGAACGCGGGCGGGCTCTGATTGCTTGTGCCGGGCGCGGAGCGTTCCGGCCCGGCGGGTGGCCGCGCCGGTCAGGCGCCCGGCGTGCGGTGCGCTTCGTCGCTCAGAGGGGCGATGACGCCTTCGAGAGCGGCGCCCCTCCGGCGCGTCTCGGCGTCCCCGGACCCGCTGCGCCGCCCGGTGATGAAACGGATGAAGTAGTAGAACCACATGGCGAAGAGCCATATGAGCTCGATCAGGTAGAGCCAGGTCGGCCACATGACGACGGCGAGCAGGGCCTTTCCCAGCACGACCTCGAGCACGAGGAAGATGCCGAGCGCGACGATGGCCGCGCGGAAGTACCGCTTGCGCGGCCCGTCCTCCCAGTCACGTGCGACGCGCGTGAAGGCGAGGATGGCGATCCCGGCGTAGAAGGCGAGGAAGATCGCCTGCGCCGGCCAGGAGGTCAGCAGATCGCGCAACCAGCGCGCGGCCTGAGCGTTCTCGTCGCTCGTCAGCATGTGGATCATGGCGATCACGCTGGCTCCTCTGTCCGGCCCGGCCGAGTGCGCTTCTCCCTTCAATAGTACTCCGGGGGGCCGGGCGGGCAAGTGACGCCCCATGGACCGGCGCAGCGCAGGGCGGCGGCGGGCCGGGCGCGAGGCGATGCGAAGCGGGAGGCGGCGGCAGGGAGGCCGCCCCTGTGGGCGAACAGGGAGGTGCGGCCCGCACCATCCTCGATCAGGCCGCTCGAGCGAGGTGGCCCGATGAGCGACACGAGCGTGACCCTGCGGCTCCAGAGCATCGACGACTTCTTCCACCAGCCGCACATCGACCCGCGGTCCGAGTGGTTTGAGCACTACAGCCTCACGTCCGGCCTCGAGTACGTGGTGGAGAAGGTCGCCGACACGCCCCGGACGACGCACGTGCGCGTCGACATCCACCTCCCGGCGGAGGCGGTCGAGGACGCTCTCGCGGAGAGCGTCGCGGTCGGCATCGAGCGCTACTGCGAGGCGCGCCTGCGGACCGTCGACCACGCCGCTCGCGAGGACCGTTCGCGCGGGTGGCTCATGCTCGCGTTCTCGGTCTTCGTGGTGTTCGCTCTCGTCTGGATAGCGCAGCAGTTCGCGAGCAAGCAGGAGAGCCTGCTCGGCGTCGCCTCGGAGGGCCTGAGCATCGCGGCGTGGGTCATGCTCTGGCACCCGCTCGAACACCTGGTGTTCAATCGCTGGGACCACCGGCTCGACGGCCGGGTCCTGCGCACAGTGCGCGACCACTGCACCGTGACGATCGCCGCGATCGAGTCGCCGGCCCCGATGGCCTGAGGCTCACGTTGCCGCGCGGCGCGGCCGGTGCTACCCTGCTCGGGAACCAAGGACGCCCGGCTGAAGGTCGCGTGAGAGTCCGCGCCGCTACGGCGGTCGCGGACGCCGAAGGGGCAAGGTGAGCGCCGGATGCGCCGCCGAAACTCTCAGGCACCCGGAACGCGACCGGACGGGCCCCTGAAGCAAGCGGACGCTGGTCGCGTCCGCTGCGGACAGGGTGATGGCGACATCGCTCTGTCCTTTGACGTTTAAGGGGGGACCATGGCCGCTGAACATCAGCGCGTGATCGCCGACCGCATCAGACGCCTGGGTACCGAGACCGCCTTCGCGGTATCCGCCGAGGCCGCCGAATGGGCGGGCCAAGGCCACAAGGTCTACCCGTTCCACCTCGGCGACATGGACCTGCCCACCCCGGCGAACATCGTCGCCGCGACCGAGAAGGCGATCGCCGACGGCCGGACCGGATACTGCCCCAACGCCGGCATCCCAGCGTTGCGCGAGGCTCTGGCGGCCGACATCGGCGCCTCGCACGGGCTCGAGCTCGCTCCCGCGAACGTCGTCGTCGAGCCCGGCGGCAAGCCCGTGATCGGCAAGTTCATCCTCGCGCTCATGAACCCGGGCGACGGCGTCCTGTACCCCAACCCGGGCTACCCGATCTACGAGAGCCAGATCGAGTTCCACGGCGGCGTCGCGCAACCCTACGGGTACGTCGAGGGCGCCGAGAACTTCGAGCTGGACTTCGAGGCGCTGGAGCGGCAGGTCACGCCGAGCACGCGCCTGCTCATCTTCAACAACCTGCAGAACCCGACCGGCGCCGAGAGCTCGCCGGGCGAGCTCGAGCGCATGGCTGAGTTCGCTCTCCGTCACGACCTCACGGTGCTCAGCGACGAGGCCTACTGGGACACCCGCTACTCGGGCGTCAGCCGCTCGATAGCCTCGCTGCCCGGCATGGCGGAGCGCACCGTCATCCTCTACACGTTCGGCAAGAAGTTCGCCATGACCGGCTGGCGCCTGGGCGCTGCCATCGGGCCTGCCGAGATCGCCGGTGTCATCGCCAAGCTCAACGTCAACGACGAGAGTTGCTCCAACCACTTCGTCCAGTACGGGGCGCTCGAGGGGCTGACGGGTGACCAGAGCGGTCCGCGGGAGATCATCCGCGTCCTCAAGGAGCGCCGCGACGCTTGCGTCGACCTGCTCAACGAGATCCCCGGCGTGAGGTGCTTCCGTCCGGAGGCGACGTTCTACGCGTTCCCCAACGTCACCGGCCTCATGAAGGCCAAGGGCCTGTCCACCTACGACGAGCTGCGGCGCTCTGCGCTGGAGCAGACGGGCGTGAGCTTCTGCACCCGTCTGCACTTCGGCCGCGCGCTCCCCGGCGAAGCAGAGTCCTACGCGCGCTTCGCCTACTCGGGCATCCCCGTTGCCGAGATCCGCGAGGGCCTCGGCAAGCTGAAGGAGTGGGCACAGATATGAGCGAGCTCGACCGGACCCCTTTCCACAGCCGTCATGTCGCGCTGGGCGCGAAGATGGTCGACTTCGGCGGCTGGGAGATGCCGGTGCAGTACCCGGTCGGCATCATCGCCGAACACCTCGCCACCCGTGGCGGCGCCGGGCTCTTCGACGTGTCGCACATGGGACGTTTCACGCTCCGCGGCCCCGGCGCCCTGCCGTTCCTGCAGCACGTGCTCACCAACAACGCCGAGGCGCTCGACCTGCTCCAGGCGCAGTACACCATCGTGCCCACGGAGACCGGCGGAGCCGTGGACGACGCCTACCTGTACCGCTTCCATGAGGGCGAGTACCTGCTCGTCGTCAACGCCGCCAACCGCATCAAGGACTGGGGGCACTTCGAGGAGCACCTCGCCGGCGTCCCCGAGGTCGAGCTCACCGACGAGACCGGCGAGATCGCGATGCTCGCGCTGCAGGGTCAGTCGAGCCGCGACATCCTGGCCGGCCTGATCGAGACGGGCGCTCTGCCGGACCCGTTCCGCAACGAACTCAGCATCGCGACGCTCGCTCTGCCAGACCCCGCGGGCGGGAAGCCGCGCCTGGTCGAGACGCGCATCGGCCGGACCGGCTATACCGGGGAGCCGCTCTGCTTCGAGCTGTTCGTGGCGGCCGAGCACGGGCCGGCCCTGTGGGACGCGCTCGTGGGAGCGGGCGCCGCGCCCGTGGGGCTCGGCGCCCGCGACACCCTGCGTCTCGAGGCCGGCTTGCCCCTTTACGGGCACGAGCTCGGCATCGACCCGGACGGCGTGGAGATCCCCATCATGAGTTGCCCGCTGGCGACGTTCGCAGTCAGCTTGTCGCCGCGCAAGGGCGACTACGTCGGCCGTTCGGCGCTCGCGCGTCAGCACGCCGCCTATGGACTCATCCTCGAGCGCGACTACTCGCTGCTCCAGGACCTGCCCAAGATGACGCAGCCGGTCGCCGTCACCGGGCGCGGGATCGCCCGCGAGGGCGCCCCCGTGTACCGCGTCGGCGAGCAGGCAGGCTGGGTCACGAGTGGGACCATGGTCCCCTACTGGGGCGTCGAGGGCGACGGCCTCTGCTCGACCACGACCGACGACCATGCGCTGCGCTCGATCGCGCTCGCCTACGTGGACAGCCGCATCGTCGAGGACGACGAGGTGGAGATCGACGTGCGCGGCAAGCGCGTACCCGGGCTCGTCGTCCCGTACCATCTGCGCAGCGACGCGCCGCCGAGTGCGCGGGCGATCGTCTGGGACTACACGCCGCAACTCACCGAGCTCGAGGGCGGCGAGGCCGGCGAGAAGGCCCTGCGGCTGCTCGCCGGCGCCATCGCCAACCACGTCTGGCGCCAGGACGAGTGCATCGACCTGATCCCGAGCGAGATGACGGCTTCGCCGATGGCCCGCCTGCTCTCTGTCACCGACCCTGCCTTCCGCTACGCCGAGCACAAGAAGACGGAGGCGTTCTACGACCTCGAGGTCTTCTACTACCAGGGGACCGCGTTCATCCACGAGGTCGAGCGCCTGCTCGTCGGCGAGCTGCGCGCGTACCTCGGCTGCCCCGAGGTGGAGACGCGCGTCGTCAGCGGCCAGATGGCCAACACGGCCGTGTTCAGCGCTCTGGTCGACTACCTCAACCGCGCCGACCGCAAGGCGGAGCCGCGCCGCATCGGCAAAGTACTCAACAACCACATCGCGCGCGGGGGGCACCTGAGCGCGCAGCCCATGGGCGCCCTGCGCGACTACGTCGCCCGCGATCCGCGTACCGAGATGCCCGCCGTCGTGGACATCCCGGTCCTCGCGGACAACCCGTACAAGGCAGACGTACCGGCGCTCCTCGAGCTCATCGAGCAGGAGCGCCCCGAGCTCATCATCCTTGGCAAGAGCATGGTGCTGCACCCGGAGCCGGTGTACGAGGTCCGCACGTTCCTCGACGAAGCCGGCCTCGGGGCCGTGCTCATGTACGACATGGCGCACGTGCTCGGCCTCGTCGGCCCTCACTTCCAGCAGCCGTTCGCCGAAGGCGCCGACATCGTCACCGGGTCGACGCACAAGACCTTCTTCGGCACGCAGCGCGGCATCATCGGCGCGCGCTGGCAAGAGCCCGAGGAGCGCTACCACCTCTGGGAGGCGATCGAGCGCCGCGCCTTCCCCGGCTCGGTGAGCAACCACCACCTCGGCACGCTGGTCGGCCTGCTCATGGCGGCCTACGAGATGAACCACTTCAAGGACACCTACCAGCAGGCCGTCATCGGCAATGCCAAGGCCTTCGCGGTGGCGCTCAAGGGCGCCGGGCTGGACGTCGCCGGCGACCCAGCGGTGGACTACACGGAGACGCATCAGGTCGTCGTCCGGGTCGGCTACGGCAAGGGCGCGGAGGTCGCCGGCCTGCTCGAGGAGAACGGCATCATCTGCAACTACCAGGCGGCGCCCGACGAAGAGGGCTTCACCGCGTCGGGCGCCTTGCGTCTCGGCGTCGCCGAGATGACGCGCTTCGGCATGGGTCCCGGCGACTTCGCCGAGGTCGCCGGCCTCATGGCGGCGGTCATCAACGACGGGGCCGCCGTGTCGCACGACGTCAAGGCGCTGCGCTCGCGGTTCACGGAGCTCGGCTACTGCTTCACGGGACCCGAGTTCGATCCGCTGGTCCAGCGGCTGCACGAGCTTATCTGAAACGGCGTTCGACTCGCCGCCTCGCGCGGCGTGTCGATGAGAGGAGCGGGGACATGGCACTGAGCTTCGGGCCCAGGCGCGCGGACTACTTCGAGATCGGAGCGCCCGAAGACGGGCGCGGGCCTCTTTCGGCGGCCGACCTCGTCCATTTCGAGAAGCTCGACCTGATCTACCGGTCGCTCTGCGCCCTCCTCTTCAACTACGTGCCCACGTCGGGCCACCCCGGCGGCTCCATCTCGTCGGGGCGCTTCGTCGAGGCCATCCTCTTCGATGCGGCCGAGTACGACCTTGCCGACCCGGACCGCGACGACGCCGACATCGTCTCCTACGCCGCCGGCCACAAGGCGATGGGCCTCTACGCACTCTGGGCGCTGCGCGACGAGATCGCGCGCGTGGCGGAGAGCGGCGGCGGCCTGTTGCCTGCCGATATCAGCCACCGTCTGCGCCTCGAGGACCTGCTCGGCTTCCGCCGCAATCCGATCACCGACACGCCGCTCTTCCGCGCCTTCGGCGCCCGGGCGCTGGACGGCCACCCCACGCCGGCGACGCCGTTCGTGCGCCTCTCCACCGGCGCCTCCGGCGTCGGCATGGCCAGCTCCATCGGGCTCGCCATCGGCGCGCGTGATTTCTACGGCGCGGCCGCTCCGCGCGTACACATCATCGAAGGCGAGGGCGGCCTGACGCCCGGCCGCGTGGGCGAAGCGCTCGCCGCGGCCGGAACCGCGTCTCTTGGCAACGTCCTCGTGCACCTCGACTGGAACCAGGCGTCGATCGACAGCGAGAAGGTGTGCCGCGACGGGAGCGTCCCCGGCGACTACGTCCAGTGGGATCCGCGGGAGCTGTTCTACCTGCACGACTGGAACGTGATCTCGGTGGCCGACGGCCGCGACTTCCAGCAGGTCGTCGCAGCCCAGCGGCAGGCGCTCGAGATCGACAACGGCCAGCCGACGGCGATCGTGTATCGCACGGTCAAGGGCTGGCAGTACGGCGTCGAAGGCAAGGCCTCGCACGGCGGCGGCCACAAGCTCTGCTCGGAAGGCTTCTACGAAGCCGTCGCAGGGCTCACCGAGTCCGGCGCAGCCGCGCTGCCCATCTGCGAGCCGGGCGACCAGCGCTGCCTGCAGTCCGAGCGCGGCGACGCCGTTCGCGAAGAGTGCTTCTGGGCCGCGCTCGAGGTCGTGCGCGACGCGATCCAGCGCGACGGCGACGCCGTCGCCGCCCTCTGCGGCCGCCTGCGCGCCTCCCGCGAGCGCCTCGACGCACGGGCTCGCTGCCCGCGCGCAGATGCGCCGCACGTCGACGCTGTGTACGCGGCTGCAGCCGAAGGGGCCGCGCGGATCCCGGACGAACTGCGCCTTGCAGCCGGCTCGTCCGCCACGCTGCGCGGCGAGCTCGGCCGCAGCCTGCACGTCCTCAACCGGGACTCCGGCGGCGCCTTGCTGGCCGCCGCCGCCGACCTGCTCGGCTCCACCAGCCTGAGCGCCGCCGGCGACGGCTTCCCCGGCGGGTTCTGGAACGCCGACACCAACCCCGGCTCGCGCCTCCTCGCCACCGGCGGCATCTGCGAGGACGCCATGGTCGGCATCCTCTCCGGCATCTCCGCCTACGGCCACGGCCTCGGCGTGGGCTCCTCCTACGGCGCCTTCCTCGCGCCGCTCGGGCACATCGCCGCGCGACTCCACGCGATCGGCGCGCAGGCCCGGCGCGCGGTCTCCGGTGAGCAGTACAAGCCGATCATGCTCGTCTGCGGCCACGCCGGCCTCAAGACCGGCGAAGACGGCCCCACCCACGCCGATCCGCAGGCGTTACAGTTGCTGCAGCAGAACTTCCCGCTCGGCACGGCCATCTCGCTCACGCCGTGGGACCCGCAGGAGCTGTGGCCCCTCACGGCGACAGCTCTCGCGGCACGGCCGGCGGTGATCTCGGCGTTCGTCACGCGCCCCAATGAGACGGTGCTCGACCGCGCGGCGCTGGGGCTTGCTCCCGCAGAGGCCGCCGCCGCCGGACTCTACGTCCTGCGGAGGCCCGCCGGCGCTCCCGACGTCACCGTCGTCCTCCAGGAGAGCGCCGTCACCTATGCCTTCGTCGAGGAAGCGCTGCCGCTGCTCGAGCAGGCGGGCGTGGACGCGCTGGTCTACTACGTCGCCAGCGCCGAGCTCTTCGACCTCCTGCCGGCCGAGGAGCGCCTCGCGCTCTTCCCGGAGGCGCGTGCCCGCGAGGCGTTCGGCATCACCGGCTTCACCCTGCCGACGCTCTACCGATGGATCCACTCGCAGGAGGGCCTCGACGCGGCGCTCCACCCGTACCGCAAGGGTCACTATCTGGGCAGCGGCCAGGGCGAGGCAGTGCTGGCCGAGGCCGGCCTCGACGGCGAGAGCCAATTCCAGGCGATCAGGGCCTATCTCGATCGGCAGGTGCGCTAGGCCCGAGAGTCGGCGGCGTGACGCCCGCGTCGGCGACGCGGGCGTCACGCCGGGCGCGCCGGACGCAATCTCCGGCGCGCCAAGCTTCCCCAGCGCGCGCACCGGGTATTCACTGCCCATGGATCTTGAAGCCCCGCAGTGCAGCGTGGATTTCGCGCGGCTCGCCGACCCGATGAAGGACGTCATCACGTGCGAGCGCGGCGGCATGGTGTTCGACGGCGTCGACGTGGCCGGCATGGCCGAGACCACGCCGACGCCGTTCTTCCTCTTCAGCGCCGCGCAGATCGACCGCAACGTCGCGGCGCTGCGCGACTCCTTCCGCCGGTTCCACCCGGCGACGCGCGTCTTCTACGCCAGCAAGGCGTGCTCCAACCTGTGGTTCCTCGACCGCGTGCGGCGCGCTGGCATCGACATCGAGGTGAACTCGGGCGGGGAGCTCTGGAAGGCGCGCAAGGCCGGCTTCGAGCCGCGACAGATCATCTTCAACGGCGTCGCCAAGACGCGCGCCGAGGTGGCGGCGGCGCTCGAAGGCCCGATCGAGGCGCTCGTCGTCGACTCCGTCTTCGAGCTGCGGCGGATAGCGGATGTGGCCGCCGACCTGCGCAAGCATGCCCGGGTCGCGCTGCGCGTCGACCTCAACGTCGCCAGCGAGACGCACCCCGGCCTGCGCACCAGCAAGGGTGCCAAGGCCGGCATCGACGTCAATGAGGCGCTGGGGGCGTTCGGCCTCGCCGCCCAACTGCCCAACGTCGATCTCGTCGGGATGCACTACCACATCGGCTCGCAGATCACGCGCGTGGAGCCGTACATCGAGGCGCTCGAGGCCGCGCTGGCGCTCCTGACGCGCATCGAGACGGCGCACGACGTCCGCCTCGAGCACCTCAACATCGGCGGCGGCTTCGCGATCCCCTACTACGACCGCACCGGCGACGAGCCGGACACGTACTTCGAGGCGCCGCACACGCTCGAGGGCTACGCGCGCGAGATCGGCAGTCGAGTGGAGGCGGCGCGCCCGGACCTCCAGCTCTACCTGGAGCCGGGGCGCGCCATCGCCGGCAACAGCGCCATCCTCGTGAGCCGCGTCGAGGCCGAGAAGACGAAGCTCGTCGAGGCCGCCCACGGGCGCATCTCGCGCGAGGACTGGCTGATGATCGACGCCGGCTTCAACACGATCCTCGAGCACTCGAGCTATCACTGGTACTTCCGCGCCGTGGTCGCCAACCACTGCAGCAAGCCGACGGTGCGGCCGTTCCGCATCGGCGGCCCGCTGTGCGACGGCGGCGACGTCTACACCGGCGACCCCGGATCCGACTACCGCTACCTGCCGACGTGCACGAAGGTCGGCGACGTCGTCGCCTTCTTCGACGTCGGCGCCTACTCGCTGGAGTGCATGAGCGCCTACAACGGCCGCGACCAGGCGGCCGCCTACCTCATCGACGAGAGCGGCATGCGCGAGATCGCCGCCCGCCGCACGGTCGAGGACTTCGTCGCCAACGAGCACTTCGGCGAGGGCGCCGCGACGAGCTGAGCGCCCCGGCCCGGGGCCACGGGCGCATGCCGGGCAGCGGCGTCCGGCGCGCGGCCCAGCAACGGAGAAGGGCCCGCGCGGCGTCTGCCGCGCGGGCCCTTTGACTGCCTGGGTCGACGCGCGACCCTCCTCAGTCCGCGTCTATCTCCTCATCCGTGGCGCCGCTCTCGCTGACGACCATGCGGGCGATGGCGCTGACGACGTCGCCCTCGCGCATGTTCATGACTTTGACGCCCTGGGTGGCGCGGCCGTGCCGGCTGATGCCGTCGGCGCGCATGCGGATGACCACGCCGTCGCGGCTCTGGAGCACGATCTCGTGGTTCTCGCGCACGGCCTTGACGCCGACCAGATAGCCCTTGCGGTCGGTGAGCGCGATCGTCCGGACGCCGATGCCGCCGCGCCCGGTGATGCGGTACTCACTGATCGGCGTGCGCTTGCCGAACCCGTTCTCGGTGATCACGAAGAGGTCGCTGTCGTCGCGGGCGATGTCCATGGTGATCACTTCGTCACCCTTGCGCAGGCGCATGCCGTGCACGCCCGAGGCGCTGCGACCGGTCGGGCGCACGTCGCTCTCGTGGAACCGGATCGCCTGGCCCAGGCGGCTGATCATCATGATGTCGTCGTCGCCCGAGGTGTTGCGCGCCACCAGCAGTTCGTCGTCTTCGCGGATCTTGATGGCGATGATGCCATCGGCCTTGAGCTTGGTGTTGTAGGAGGCGAACAACGTCTTCTTCACGATGCCCTTGCGCGTGCCGAGGATGAGGTACTTGCCATCGCTCTCTTCGAAGTTGCGCGTGTTGATGACGGCGCAGATCTTTTCGTCCTGGCGTAGCGGCAGCAGGTTGACGATGTGCTTGCCCTTGGCGTTGCGGCCGGCGAGCGGCAACTCGTGCACCTTGAGCCGGTAGACCTTGCCGACGCTGGTGAAGAACAGCAGGTAGTTGTGGGTGCTGGTGATGAAGAGGTGCTCGACCTCGTCTTCTTCCTTGAGGTCCATGCCGGCGACGCCGATGCCGCCGCGCCGTTGCTGGCGGTAGGTGGCGACAGGGATGCGCTTCACGTAGCCGGTCTTGGTGATCGTGATCGCCATCTGCTCCTCGGCGATGAGGTCCTCGAGGTCGATCTCGCCTTCGTCCGGCACGATGTCGGTGCGCCGGTCGTCGTTGTAGAGGCGCTTGATCTCGGCGAGCTCGCCCTTGATGAGGGCGAGGATCGAGCCCTCATCACCGAGCAACTCGCGCAGTTCCTTGATGCGGGCGAGCAGGCCGGCATGCTCTTCCTTGACCTTGTCGCGCTCGAGGCCGGTGAGTCTCTGGAGCCGCAGGTCGAGGATCGCCTGGGCCTGCGGCCGCGTGAGCTCGAAGGTGTCGATGAGCGCCTCGCGGGCGATGTCCCCGTCCGGCGACTTGCGGATGATGCTGATGATCTGGTCGAGATTGTCGAGCGCGACAAGCAGGCCTTCGAGGATGTGGGCTCTCGTCTCGGCCTTGTCGAGCTCGAACTTGGTGCGCCGGATGACGATCTCTTTCTGGAAGGCGATGTACGCCTGCAGCATCTCCGGCAGCGTGAGCGTGCGCGGCACGCCGCCGACCAGGGCGATGTTGATGACCCCGAAGGTCGTCTGCATCTGGGTGTGCTTGTAGAGCTTGTTGAGCACCACCATGGGGATGGCCTCGCGCTTGAGCTCGATGACGAGGCGCATGCCGGCCCGGTCCGACTCGTTACGCAGGTCGCTGATCTCGGTGATCTTCTTGGTCTTCACGAGGTCGACGATGTTGTCGATCAGCGAGGCGCGGTTCACCTGGTACGGCAACTCGGTGACGATGATGGCGCTGCGGTTGCCCTTGATCTGCTCGGTGTGCGCCTTGGCGCGCACGCGGATGCGCCCGCGGCCCGTCCGATAGGCCTCTTTGAAGCCGCCCGTGCCGAGAATGACGCCACCGGTGGGGAAGTCGGGACCCTTGATGAACTCCATGAGGTCATCGGCGGTGGCCTGGGGATTGTCGACCAGGTGATAGATGGCGTCGACGACCTCGCCGAGGTTGTGCGGCGGGATGTTCGTCGCCATGCCGACGGCGATGCCCGATGCACCGTTGACCATGAGGTTCGGCATGCGGCTCGGGAGGACGCGCGGCTCGCGCCGGGTCTCGTCGTAGTTCGGCATCCAGTCGACCGTGTTGGCGTCGAGGTCGCGCAGCATCTCCACGGCGATCTTGCTGAAGCGCGCCTCGGTGTAGCGCATGGCCGCCGGCGAGTCGCCCTCGACCGAGCCGAAGTTGCCCTGGCCGTCGACGAGCGTGTAGCGCATGTTGAAGTCTTGCGCCATGCGCACGAGGGTCGGGTAGATGACGGCTTCGCCGTGCGGGTGGTAGTTACCGGAGGTGTCGCCGGCGATCTTGGCGCACTTGCGGTGCGCTTTGTTCGGCGCGAGGCCGAGGTCGTTCATCGCGACGAGGATGCGGCGCTGGCTGGGCTTGAGGCCGTCGCGCACGTCCGGGAGGGCGCGGTCGGTGAGCACGCTCATCGCATAGTCGATGAACGACGAGCGCATCTCGTCCTCGAGCTCGATGGGCTCGATCTTGCCTTCGAGCGTCTGCAGAGAATCAGACATCGAGGAACCGCACCTCCTTCGCGTTCTTCTCGATGAAGGCGCGGCGCGGCTCGACCTTGTCGCCCATCAGCATCGTGAAGACCTCGTCGGCGGCCTGGGCGTCCTC